>WNGQ01000034.1_pt1 | contig 273721 bp, 221 predicted proteins | sample 5407661 | NCBI WGS metagenome assembly WNGQ01 (sample SAMN13153382, study PRJNA577476) | soil metagenome | isolation source: 60 cm soil or saprolite under Garry oak tree replicate 2 | place: USA:California | collected 2016-06-15 | reverse complement strand
CGGGGAATGGATTCATGGACCAGTTTGCGGGGTATCGGAACGAGCAGGTGGCGGGGGGACAACGGCACGGGCGGACGCGGTCGATCAACTGGGGGCTGTGGCAGGGCGGAGGAATGGGAGTGGATGCGGCGACCCAGGAACTGCTGCAACAAACCACAGGCATGCGTCCGATACAGACGGCCACGGGGATGAAAGCGTTCTATCGCAGTCTGGCCTTGCCCAACCATCAGATGCTGGTCGTGGAAGGCGATCTCGCGCAGATGCGCCGCGCGTTCCTTGCCGGCCCCGCGGCGCCATCCGAGCCGCAGGCGGAACAACCAGTGGTGGTTACCGAGATCGAGAGGGAAAGCCTTGACGAGAAGACCCAGGACTACTTGCGCAAGCAATTGCCGGTGCACAAGATCGATCCGCAGGCGGCGTTGGAGAACTACGGGATGGATTCGATCCTGGCGATGAAGCTGACCAACCAGTTGGAACAGACATTCGGTTCGTTGTCTAAGACGTTGTTTTTCGAATATCAAACTATAGCCGGGTTAGCTGGATATTTCATGAAAGCGTATCCAGCAATCGTGCGAAGAACAGTCGGCATCCTGCATGAAGGGCCCAAAACAAAAGATGTTGATCTGATTTCGGTAGAAAAAAAGCGGCCAACGCCCGCGATACGGAGTAAGAACCGCTTTCTCGGTTCCAAAACAAATTATCCAAACGACATCGCAATTATCGGACTCGGCGGAAGATATCCCCAGGCTGAAAACCTGCAGGAATTTTGGGCAAACCTCCAGTCCGGCCGCGATTGCATTACGGAAATTCCGTTAGAACGCTGGGACAACAAACTGTACTACGATCCGGAACACAAGCTAGGCAAAAGCTACAGCAAGTGGGGCGGATTCATTGCCGATGTAGACAAATTCGACCCCTTGTTTTTCAACATATCACCAAAAGAAGCAGAACTGATCGATCCGCAAGAGCGTTTGTTTCTCGAAACCGCATGGCAAACCATTGAGGACGCCGGCTATAGCAAAGAGAGCATCTCCGGCAAGCGCGTGGGCGTTTTCGTTGGGGCCATGTGGGGACACTATGAACTTTTCGGGGCTGAGTCGGTTTTACGCGGCAATACAGCCATACCCACTTCATCCCACGCCTCGATCGCTAATCGCGTTTCTTATTTCTTCGACTTTCATGGTCCCAGCATCACGTTGGATACCATGTGTTCTTCCTCACTCACCGCAATTCATCTGGCGTGCGAAGAACTCCGCAAAGGAGAGATAGATGCCGCCATTGCAGGCGGCGTCAACGTTACGATACATCCATATAAATATTTGACCCTGAGCATGGGAAAATTCGCCGCCAGCGACGGCAAATGTAGAAGTTTCGGGGAAGGAGGGGATGGATACGTACCTGGGGAAGGGGTGGGGGCCGTTCTACTCAAATCTTTAGAAAACGCTCTCCGCGATGGAGACCAAATATATGGGGTGATCAAATCAAGCACCGTGAATCACGGTGGAAAAACCAACGGGTATACAGTCCCCAATCCGAATGCTCAGGCAGATTTGGTTCTCGACGCACTCAAGAAAGCCAATATCGATCCTAATACGTTGAGCTATGTGGAAACTCATGGAACAGGCACTTCCCTGGGGGACCCCATCGAGATTGCGGGGTTGTTGAAAGCCTTTGAAGGTTTCACGGAGAAGCAGTTCTGCCCTATCGGGTCAGTCAAATCAAATATCGGACATCTTGAATCGGCGGCTGGGATTGCATCCGTTACCAAAGCTTTGTTGCAAATCAGACATGAGCAGTTGGTCCCATCTTTACATGCAGATCCTCTTAATCCAAATATCAATTTTGCGGATTCGCCGTTTTACGTACAGACCGAGCTGACAGAATGGAAGCGCCCTGCTGCGCATCCCCGGCGGGTTGGCGTGAGTTCGTTCGGCGCCGGAGGATCTAACGCGCATCTCATCATAGAAGAATACCCAGATGCAAGAGAACCGGAGAGAACGTCGCATGCGATGCCGTCCGAAGTCTTTGTCCTCTCTGCAAGAGATCAGGACGCGCTTTGCCGTTATGCCGAAAGAGTTGCCAGGTTCCTGGAAAACGGACCCAGCGTTTCGCTGGCGAACATGGCGTGCACCGCACAGATTGGACGGACATCAATGGATGCCCGGCTTGTGATCATAACGTCGAGCCTGGAAGATCTCAGAGCCAAATTGAATCAATGGATAACTTTGCGAAACGGAGATATCAATTCGGGGGGTAATACGCTCGAATTGGAAGATGTCTTCTATGGGAATATCAAGGAGGCCGGGTACAGCGCGCGCAGTCTGATTGAAGGACAAGCAGGTAAGGTTTTTCTTGAAAATCTTCTAGCGAACAGAGATCTGGAAAAGATAGCAAGGCTCTGGGTTTTGGGCGCCGAAATTAATTGGTCTCTCATGCACCGGCAGACACGTCGAAAGAAGGTCTCCCTCCCGACGTATCCTTTTGCCAAAGAAAGATACTGGATAAATCAGGAAACGCCATCTCCTCACGTCGCTCAAACGAGGGCACTGGATGCCACGCAGGTTGCAGCGCGTCCGAGAGATGAACAAAAACGAAGGAGACATTACTACCCGCAATGGAGGTTGACTCCCCTCGCTGCTGCGAAGGAAGAACGAGTTGCGATTGGGCCAATCCTGATATTGGATACGTCGAACGAGCTGTTTCTAACGATGAAAGAACAGCCAGAGAATGGTTTAGAGAGCGGGCCTGTCGTTTTGGTGAAACCAGGAAAATCGTTTCAAGAAATCGAGCCGAATATTTACGTTATCGATACTGAACGAGAAGAACAGTTCCGCGAACTCGTAGAAAGTCTCAAGAATAAAGCACTGCTTCCGGGTGTGGTTCTTCATCACAGTTCGGAGATGTGCAATCTGGAAGTTAAACAGCAGGTAGTTCAGCGGCTCAATGACGGAGTCTACACGCTCTTCTATTTGTGCAAGGTCCTGATGCAGGAAAAACATGAGGCGCCGCCTAAGGTGATGTCGGTCTTCTCCAGCCATGCGGAAGCGACGGCTCCGTTGGAGGCTGCCATTGGCGGTTTTTGCAAGACCCTCACGCTGGAAAACCCGAAGTATCTGACAAAGGTCATGGATATTCAAAGTGGGTCTCGAAATGAGGAATTATCTCTTTCGGAGAAAGCCAGTCTTATTTGGCGTGAGATTTACGATAAAGACTGGACGACAAAGGAGATTCGCTATCGGAGGAACCCGAGCGCGGATAAGCAAAGGTACGCGCGATACATAAGCAATTTGGCGCCACAAACGCTTGCGGACAAGAAATTGTCAGCATTGCCGCTGAGACAGAGGGGCGTCTATGTTATTACGGGCGGATTAGGCGGCTTGGGGCTCATCTTTGCCGAGTATTTGGCGAAAACCTTCCAGTCGAAATTAGTCCTGGTTGGACGCTCCGCGCCCAATGCTAAAAAAGAAGAAAAACTAAGCCAGCTAAAGAGCTACGGGGCAGAGATCCTGTGTCTTCAGGCGGATGTCTCCAAATTAGAAGACATGGAAATGGTCGTGCGGGAGGCGAAAGCGCGATTCTGGGAGATCAATGGGGTGATTCATGCCGCGGGCCTGAATCGCGATGCTTTCATTCTCAAGAAGACAAGAGCAGAGATGGAGGCGGTGCTGGCCCCCAAGGTTTACGGCACGATCAATTTGGATCTAGCCACGAGTGGCGAGAATCTGGACTGGTTTGTCCTGTTTTCTTCTGTCGCTGGCGCGATGGGCAACGTTGGGCAAAGTGATTACGCCTACGGGAACCATTTCCTGGATTCCTTTGCAGAAAATCGGGAGAATTTGAGAAGAGCGCAAAAGCGATCAGGCCGGACATTATCGATCAATTGGCCTTTATGGGAAGAGGGAGGGATGGGTATCTCGCGCGATGATATTGCGCTTTTGGAAAAGCAAACCGGAATCTGTCCTTTGCCGACGCAGGAAGGCATTCGCTATTGGGAAGAATTCCTGCGCTCGGAAGCGTTGCAAGGTGTGGCGGTTTACGGAATCCCTTCCAAAATAGACGCCTACATTGCCCAGGAGTCCTTGAAGGCCCATAGAACAGTGTCAGCCCCGGCGGAAGACGTGGACTCGGCGACGCTCTTTGCAAAGGCCGAAGCGTATCTGAAAGCGCTGATCGGTGAAGAGATCAAACTTTCTCCGGACCGCATTGGTTCGTCCGATCGGTTGGAATCCTTCGGCATTGATTCGGTAATGATCAATCGGCTCAATATCAATATGGAAAGGGATTTGGGCGCACTGCCGAAAACTTTGCTGTATGAGCACGAAACGGTCGGCGAACTCGCAAAGTTTTTGCTGCTGGAGGCGAGAGAGGCGTTGGTCGCGTTGTTGGGTTTCGCCGGTGAGCCAGCAACTCCGTCAAACGAAATCCAGGAAGACGCAACTCAAGACGAGGTATCGACCACAGAAGAAAGCGACGCCCCTGAGCCAATCGCAATTATCGGCATCCATGGGTACTATCCTCACTCTGCGAATTTGGATGAATATTGGGAAAATCTGAAACAAGGGAGAGCTTTGATCGATTTAGTGCCGCCCAATCGCTGGGACTATGAGGAGTTCTATCACCCGGATCCGGCGACCGCTTCAGACGGAAAGATCTACTGCAAATGGGGCGGTTTCCTGGAAAACCATGACAAGTTCGACCCACTGTTCTTCAACATTTCCAAAGAGGAAGCCAAAATAATCGATCCCCAGGAGCGTCTATTCCTGGAATCGGTTTGGGCAGCCATCGAAGACGCTGGATATACGAGAGACAGTTTGAAGAAGCGCTTTCCGAAAGCAAAAAGTGCGGATGTGGGCGTCTTTGTCGGCGTCACCACCAACTCCTATCATTTGTGGGCGTCAGAAGAACGGAGCCGCGGGAATATTGTTTCTCCCAGTGCCATGCCGTGGTCTATAGCGAATCGTGTTTCCTATTTCTTTGATTTCAACGGGCCCAGCATGCCTGTTGACACGGCTTGTTCTTCTTCCCTGGTTGCGGTCCATCTGGCTTGTGAAAGCCTCAGAAACCGCGAATGCCAGGTCGCAATCGCGGGCGGCGTGAACTTGTATTTGCATCCCTCAAAGTATCAATCGCTGTGCCAGAAACGCATGCTTTCTCTCGATGGAAAGTGTCACAGCTATGGCGCCGGGGACGACGGATTCGTCCCGGGAGAGGGTGTAGGAACACTGGTACTCAAACCTCTAAGCAAAGCGATTGAGCATCAGGACCGAATTTACGCAGTCATTCCGGCTAGCGCATTTGACCATAGTGGTCGTTCGAACGGATATTCCGCTCCAAACCCGAATTCTCAGGCAAGTTTAATCAGCCATACGCTCAAGAAGGCGCATATTCATCCTGAAACCATTGGCTATGTCGAAGGTCATGGCACAGGCACTCAGTTGGGCGACAGCATCGAAATTGCCGCGTTGACCCAGGCGTTTCAAAAGCAGACGACGAAAAAACAATTCTGCCCGATCGGTTCCGTCAAAGCGAATATCGGGCATTCGGAGTCGGCGGCGGGAACCGCCGGATTGGCGAAGATCATATTACAAATTAAGAATCGACAGTTGGCACCTTCTATATATTCCGACGAGGTGAACCCCAATATCGAATTCAAGGAGTCACCATTTTATCTGCAACATGGATTGTCCGAATGGGAATCGTCTTCTGGTCATCCGCGGCGCGCGCTCATCAACTCATTCGGGGCTGGAGGGGTGAACGCGTGCGTGATCCTGGAGGAATACGAAAAGCCGAGGTCCTCTTACGGTTGCGAAGATGCCGGTCCTTACTTATTCACACTTTCCGCCAAGAATGAGGATCGGCTTCGGGAATACGCTGATCGTCTGCTTATTCGTTTGAAAACTGAGCCGGCTATTGATCTTTCAAGTCTTTGCTATACCCTCCAAATCGGTAGAGAAGCGATGGAAGAGAGACTGGCGATTGTTGTTTCGGAAGTCAATGAACTCATCGACCATCTGGGCGATTGGTGTAAACAAGGGTCTTCGGCCAATGTCTGTCGAGGTAGTCTCAGTCGTCGTCAAGGAGCGAGGCCCTCGAAGCTTGCAAAGGCGGCAACGGGAGAGCAGAGTCTTATCAAACTCGCTTCGCTTTGGGCCGCAGGCGAAGAAGTCGATTGGGAGAGTTTATATCCTCGGAATAAACCTCGTCGCATTGGTCTCCCTACTTATCCCTTTGCCCAAGAAAGATACTGGATTTCTGACTCTCTGATTTCGCGAAGGCGGACACTTTCCAGCAATCAACTCCATCCTTTGATTTCCTACAACTCCTCTACGTTGAGGGAAGTCAGCTTCACCTCATCGCTGTCAGACATCGCATTTTATGCAGTAGATCATAAAGTGAACAAAGAAAAACTTTTCCCAGGAGCGGGATTTTTAGAAATAGCGTGCATCGCAGGGAATATTGCCGCTGAGCGAAAGGTTCGCAAGATCAAAGATATCGTTTGGATCCAACCCTTGAGTTTTCAGAATGGCCCCCAAACACTTCGGGCCATCTTGAAACCCGCAGGGGACAACGTCGAGTATGCGATTTCGTCATATGACGAACAAAATGAAATAATCGTTCATTCAGAAGGAAGGCTGGATTTCACAGGGGGACGCGCAGGTTCAGTCGAGGCCGAAGACCGCATTCCAATTGAAGCTTTAAAAGCGCTATGTGCAACTCCCGAAGATGGCGCTGCCTATTACAATAAATTCAGAAAACACGGCTTTAGTTATGGTCCTGCTTTCCAAACCATACAGGAACTTTATCTCAACAACGCTTTTGCTTTATCGAAGCTGAAAATAGCGAATCATTTAAAAGACGATTTTGGTCACTTCATTCTTCATCCCAGTATGATGGATGGGGCCTTGCAGACAGTCGCCGGCCTGGTTGGAAGTCTGAAACCGGCGATGCCACATCTGCCATTTGCGCTGGATGAGGTCGACATCCTACGCCCCGTGCCTCAGACATGTTATGCGTATGCGGAATTCGCTGACTCACGCGAGCAAAGCCACGGCGGCGTCAGGAAGTTCAATATTCAACTACTGAATGAAAGCGGAGAAACGCTAATCAAGTTCAGAGGCCTGTTCGTTAGGCCACTGCCCAAAGCCGAGACAAATACTCCCTCTCCGGCGGCGTCATCATTGGCCCTTGCTGTGGGTGTTTGAGCGGCGCCTCTACTAGAACTTCATGCAGACGCAAGCTATGTTTCCCAACTTGCCAGCAATGAGCGCGTCGGCTTAAGCGCGGACGAAAATTACCAGAAAGGACGACTGAACTAGTCACGCTCAAGAACTACATAAGATGAATCAACAGTATGCAGATGCATGGCACACTGACGTCGTGCCGCGAGTCATTGCTTTGAAAATGTGCCACCAAGTAATGAAGAACTATAGTTATTTGGTGGTTGATCCTGGTAGCTGCCAAGCAGTGATTGTAGACCCGGCCTGGCAAATGGAAAAAATTGACCAGGCCTTGACGGGCACGCAAGCCAGGTTGAGCGGCATTTTGATTACTCATGCCCATCCTGATCATGTCCACCTGGCCAAACCGATAGCAGATAAATACGACTGTCCTATATGGATGTCGAAAGAAGAAATTGCAGTTTCTGGGTTCAACGCCAGGCAGTTGATCGGCATCGATACAGACCCATGGACTGTTGGGCAGATGGTCATTGAACCCATATTCACGCCCGGGCATACGCCAGGCTGCATTTGTTATTTGATAGGAGATAGCTTGTTTACAGGAGATGTTCTGTTTGCGGAGGGATGTGGCATATGTCCCGATATCCAGTCCGCGCACGCCATGTTTGCCAGTCTTAAAACTTTAAAAAGCCGGCTCAAGCCGCAAACGCGCGTCTTCCCTGGTCATTCTTACGGAAAACCACCAGGTCAAGAGTTGTCACAGTTGCTGAGAGACAATATTTATCTGCACTTTTCCGACAAAGACTCCTTCGCGGCTTTTCGTTTAAGAAGTGGGCAAGACAAAGCAAAGCTGTTCAATTTTAGTTAAGCCCCTGGCGCAAAAAGTTGGACGCATAATATCAGAGGAAAACATATGAGTTTAGTTGGAATCGAAGCGATAAATACTTTTGCGGGCAGCGCCTGCGTGAACGTGGAAAAGCTTGCCCGACATCGCAATTTGGACGTGACGCGATTTTCGAACTTGCTGATGAAGGAAAAAACTGTCGCTCTCCCTTACGAAGACCCAATCACCTTTGGCTTGAATGCAGCCAAGCCGCTGATTGATGCTATGGGTCCCGGCGAAAAAGAGCGGATTGAGACGATCATTACTTGCACGGAATCAGCCTTCGATTTTGGCAAGTCGATGAGTACATATTTTCACAAGTTCTTGGGCTTGAATCGTAATTGCCGTTTGTTCGAGCTAAAAAACGCTTGTTATTCCGGTGTGGCCGGGTTTCAGATGGCAGTTAATTTCGTCTTGTCTCAGGCTTCACCCGGGGCGAAGGTATTGGTCATCGCCACCGATATCGTCCGCTTTATGACATTGGGGCGTGGAGACACGCTGGCGCAAGATTGGTCGTTCTTTGAACCAAGCAGTGGTGCCGGTGCAGTGGCGATGATAGTCAGCGAAACGCCTTATGTATTTCAGGTCGATGTCGGAGCTAATGGCTACTATGGCTATGAGGTGATGGATAGCTGCAGGCCCGTTCCCGATAGTGAAGCAGGCAATCCCGACCTGTCCTTGCTTTCCTACTTGGATTGCTGCGAGAAATCTTTTCTAGAGTACAAAAAGCGTGTGGAAGGCGCGGACTTTGCTCGCACCTTTCGCTATCTGGCAATGCATACACCTTTCGGAGGCATGGTCAAAGGAGCGCATCGCGACATGATGCGCAAAATGGTGAAGGCGAACCCGAAAGAAATTGAAGCGGATTTTGTTCGTCGTGTGACCCCTGGACTGACTTATTGTCAGCGTGTGGGCAATATCATGGGGGCCACCGCGATGCTTTCGCTACTCAGCACGGTCGACCATGGTAATTTTCATACGCCTCAGAGAATCGGTTGTTTTTCCTACGGGTCCGGCTGCTGTTCCGAGTTCTTTAGTGGAATTGTTTCCCAGGACGGCCAGGATCGCGTGCGCGCTTTGCGCATCAAAGATCAACTGGACAAAAGATATGAGCTGTCGATGGAAGAATATGACTGTTTGCTCGTGAACAACAATGCAGTGAAATTCGGCACTCGCAACGTCGTTTTGGATACCGAGTTTATTCCTCAGGCGAGAGACGCACAGGGAAAGGAAACACTTTTCTTGAGAGAGATAAAGGAATATCAGCGGCAATATGACCGGATCGCTTAAGACACGCAGAGCTTTCATGCCCTCGATGAAGTCGGCGCTGCTGTTCTGAAAAATAGTGCGATTGTGCGATGGAAACTTCGGTCCACTAATCTGATGCGAAACATTATCGATGTGATCACAATGGAGATACGTCTATCCACCGTTTCTCCGGGAACAATCGAGGCCGGACAGAAACCAAAATCTTGGGGGTAAGTTGAATCAGCCGTGAGCCGAGGCCGAGCGCGTGCCTCGAACCATCGGGAGTGATTGCTCGCAGAGCTGCATGGGGCCAGGAGACATAAATTAAAACAAAGCAGTAAAACATGCCAAAGCATTTTGTAATAACAACATGTGGCACATCGGGCGATGTATTCCCATTTATTGAAATAGGAAAATATCTCCTCAGCAAAAACCACAGAGTTAGCTTTGTAACAAATCCATATTTTGAAAATGTAGTTAAAACCAACGGCTTGAAATTCGTGCCGTTCGGCACCCTCGAGCAATGCCTCGACGCTTTGAATGACCCGGCCATGTGGGACCCCACCAAGGGCTTTACCGTTTTCTGGATAAAAACAATCCAGCCAAATCTGCATTGCATTCGTTTATATATCCAATCATTGGAGGCCGATGAAGAAGTAGTAATCCTGTCGAGCCCATCTTTGATGGCGGTAGCGAACCTGGCGAGGGTCGATCGGGCAAATCTAAAAGTCGTTTTGTTCTATCTCTATCCAGCTATTATTCGAACATACTTTGGCAGAGTGGCCATGGGCGGCCCAGTTGCTCTTCCCAAATACCCCAAAGCCCTGAGGAAAGCCCTCTATTGGTTGGGCGATAAGATGTTCGATGCAGGTATCATGCCGGGATTAAATAAGGAGAGGGTAAAAATAGGTCTACCGAAAATCGCGCACTATTTCCCACATTTACAAAGCTCAGCAGATTTGTACGTCACGTTATTTCCCGAGTGGTATGCCTCAACGCAGCCTGATTACCCCAAGCCACTCATCAACGGCGATTTTGTTCGTTATAGTTCGGTAAAGGAAATCCTATGTGATGAGTTGTCGGAGTTTTTAGATGCTGCGCAGCCTCCCATTCTGTTTACACCAGGCAGCGGAAATCTTCATGGCAAAAACTTTTTTGAGATGGCAGCTGATGTAGTCAGGAAACTGAATGCGCGAGCAGTATTCCTGACAAAAGCCAGAGAACAGCTGCCAACGGACCTTTCTGACTCGGTGCTGTGGCAAGAGTATGTTCCTTTCAGCAAGGTCTTGCCCAGAGTATCAATGATTGTCCATCACGGAGGCATTGGAACATTGGCAGAAGCGAGCAAAGCGGGGGTCCCGCAACTGTTGATCCCTTCTGCTTATGATCAATTCGATAATGCGATGATCATCAGGGACCTGGGTATTGGCAAATCGATTCCGCTACAGTTCTTAACAAGAAGGAAGCTATTCAGTCAGTTATCGGAAATTCAAAGCTCACAAAGTATCAAAGATAATTGTATGAATGTGTCTTCTAATTTTAGGTCAAGTCTGGAAGCAAGCCAAATTATGAACAAGGTCTTAGTAACGATATAAATTCTCATCAAGAAAGACGACTCCCGATCTCAGACTCGGGCTTCGTCCTCAGATAGTGAAGCGCAAGTGCCGGACCGTGAGGGAAGGTTGAAAGAAGCGCGGAGCAAAACACCCAAACATGATGTACAAAACCGGACCAAGACTGGTGGCAGCCCGCATTGCTTTTGGCGGGTTGCGAACAGTCTGGCGCTTACAGGAACGAAATGACAACAAATACCGATCAACTGAACCGACAGAGAGTACAGATAGATACCCTGGATAGCCAATTGCTTCGCTTGCTCAATCAGCGCGCTCAGGTGGCTCGTGAAGTCGCATCCATCAAGAGATCGTCCGGGTTACCGGTTTACGATCCCCAGCGCGAACGGACAATCCTGGACCGCGTGTGTGATTTGAATCCGGGACCACTTGATTCGCAAAGTGTTACCGCAATTTTCCGCTGCATTATCCAGGAATCGCGCAGGATCCAGGAAAGTTCAGTGCAGCTCGCGCAAGGGAATCCATTTCAACGGGAGGATCGCAATGGTGATCAATATGACAGCGAACGCATCCGAAGCTGAGCTTCAACACGTGATTGAGCGGGTGAAGGAGTGTGGTGTTCAGCCTCACGTGGCGCTCGGAGCAGAACGTTCGATAGTGGCCGTGGTGGAGAGTAGCGGTTCCAGTAATGTGGTGGAAGCACTCAAGGCCGCACCCGGTGTCCAGGACGTGGTTCCTTTCGTGCATCCATTCAAGCTCGTTTCAAAACAGACGCGCCCGGGAAGGAGTTGTGTGAACGTCGGAGACGTCTGCATTGGCGGCCCACAAGCCGTGGTGATTGCCGGACCGTGGTCACTGAGGTCATGAGCACTGAGGTTATCCCGATCATCTGTGAATACGCGGACATGCTGCAGGTGGGGGCGCGTAATATGCAGAACTACGCTTTGCTGCGCCGGCTTGCCAAAGTCAAGAAGCCAATCCTGTTGAAACGCGGCCCCTCAGCCAGCATCAAAGAGTGGTTGCTGGCGGCGGAATATCTGCTTGCCGGAGGCAATTCCGACGTTGTTCTTTGCGAGCGAGGCATCAAGACTTTCGAAACGGAAATGAGAAATACGCTCGATTTGGCAGCGGTAGCATTGGTACGTGAACTCTCCCATTTGCCGGTGATCGTTGATCCGTCACACGGAACCGGGCGTCGGGATTTGATTCAGCCGGCCAGCAGGGCAGCTTTAGCAATTGGCGCGGATGGACTCATTATTGAAGTGCATCCGTGTCCGGAGCGAGCCTTGTCAGACGGCGCGCAATCACTCAACCTGGACGAGTTCTCCCACATGATGCACAACCTGGCTGCGCCGATGCGAACATTAGTGGCTACGGCGGTCCTGGTGTAAGTCCAGTATGCAAAGAGCGGACGAAACGGTCCCTCTACTATGTGTTGGGATTCGTTTCCCGGGTGGGGCGGACTCTTAACGAAACAGCTATCGCGGTCTCAAAATCTGGAGAGGTCCTATCATGGAAACGGTTTTAGAATTGTTGAATAAGCTGGCGGGCAAAGGCATTAAGTTGTCCGTTGAAGGAAATGAGCTAAATTGCTATGCGCAAAAAGGCTCGCTTACACAAGAAATCATAGATGGCATCGCGCAAAACAAGCCAAAAATCATCAATGCATTAAGAGGCTATGGCAACTTCCAGTCGGCATCAGCACCCGCAAATGCCAGGAACAAGGCAGAAAAGAACGGGGCCCCTCTGGATCTGGAGGCAGAGGCAGCTCTTGACCCTGACATTCGGCCATCAGCGGTCATTGATGGGGGTGTAGATTTCACCACTTCCAAGGCGATCCTCTTGACGGGTGCTTCGGGCTTTTTGGGGGCGTACTTGCTCCATGATCTGATCGCGACAACGGAGGCCTGGGTGTACTGTTTGGTTCGTTGTCGTTCGGAGAGCGACGGTCATGAAAGAATAAAGAACAATCTTCTCAAGTACGGTTTATGGAACGACATTTTCGCGTCGCGCATCGTGCCGGTGCCGGGAGATTTGGCGCGCCCGTTCCTGGGCGTCGGTGCTGAGACATTCGACGCCTTGTGCAACGAGATCGATACGATCTACCACAACGGGGCTGCGGTGAATTTCATCTATCCCTACGCTAACCTCAAGGACTCGAATGTGCGCGGAACTGAGGAAGTACTTCGGCTGGCGTGTCGAGTTCGAACAAAGCCGCTGCATTTTGTTTCGACAATTGGGGTTTACTCACCGCCGCCAGACCGCAATGCCAGAGTTCTCGAGTCGGATCCTCCCCACAACTGGCAGGCACTCACCGATGGCTATCGACAAAGTAAGTGGGTGGCGGAAAAAATCGTCACGATTGCCGCCGATCGGGGGCTGCCGGTCCGAATCTACAGACCCGGATTCGTGACCGGGGATACTACGACCGGAATCTGGAACACCGACGATTTTCTTCCCCGAATGCTCAAGGGATGTATTCAACTGGGAATTGCGCCCGATAGCGACGCAATAATTCAAATGGTCCCGGTGGACTATGTGAGCAAGGCAATTGTGCACTTGTCCCGTCAGCGAGAATTACCGGCAAATATCTTTCATATAGTGAGTCCTCACAATATTCCCACGAGAGAACTGGGGCATATCATGGGTTCGCTTGGCTATAAAATGACTGTGGTCCCCTACGCTGATTGGCGGAATGCGCTGTTCGAGGATGCGAAGACTTCATCGAAGAACGCGTTGTATCCGCTGTTATCGATGATTACCGAAGATCCCCTCCTGGAGCGGATGCCGATTTTTGATTGCCGCCATACGCTTGAAGGCTTAAGCGGGACACAGATCGTGTGCCCTGAAACCAATGCAGCTCTCATGGCAACATATCTAACGTACTACAAGAGGAGTGGTTTTCTGGATACATAGTGAGGTTTCCGCATCGCGATCAATGCACAACAAGGCCCGCGTACTCCGGGTGCTTCGCAATATATTCCTGGACGGTAGGACAGATAATGTCCACCTTGAGATTATTCTTACGGGCCCACTGAAAAGCGGTTTCTGACAGAGAGGAAGCGAGACCTTTACCCCGCAATTTTGCGGGAACCTCCGTATGGATCAGGGTAAGCACATTTCCCGCCATGCTGTATTCAAGATAAGCTACATCGCCGTCGCGCTCCATTTCGAAACGGCCGAGGGTTACTTTCTCCTGGATACGCGGCTGACGGCCGAAAATCTTCCATGCGACCATGTTGATGTTTCGATCCCAGGTAATTTGAGCTGAAGCCCTGTATCACAGCAGGGCCTCCTCGTCTGAGCAACCCACGTCCGCCACCCAGAGCAAGGGTACTACTCCTTGTCCAGGTACTCGCCCGGTACGTCGTCCTCGGCTACCTCATGCGTGCGGACTCCCCTCTCATCGAAGTCCCCCGCGTCTTCGACACCTTTTACTGCATCGGCCTCAAACGCGTTTCCTTCCTCAAGCAACTCGTCCACGCTTTCCGAATCTGCTCCTGCGATGTTAGACAGTCCCTGTAAATCTCCCGATTGGCCGCCCGAACGCGATCGCCGTCCCTCCCGCCGGAATGAGGCTGTATCAACGCCTCGACTCTCCTCCCGGACCTTTTTGGTGCGTGCTCTCACCGTCTTTCGGCTGATTGCCCTCTTCCCGACCACCTTTGTTTTTGTCTCTTTTTTCCGGGTTTGTCTGTTCGTTGATTTCTTTTTAGGAATTGCCCTTTTTTTACCAGCCAGTCTTTTCGCTGCCGTTACCCGCTTGCCGGTAGTTTTCTTCGACTTCGTCTGTTTCTTCTTGGTCCTCTTTTGGGGAGTCATATTCGTCAGTCTACCACCGGCACATACAGTGGACGAAGGCGCACCAGCCGCAAATTTCGATGGCCATTGAAACGACCTCTGCTCGAGTCCGGCCCTTTGACTTCGCAACGATCAAGTGATGCACGACTGGCGGCGCAGCCAGCCGCGTCATGCGCGTTGATCTCTTGCACAGATTCAGCGATGTTTGATGAAATCGCCGGATTGCAGTTCGGCCATGGCTTGACGCAGCTGTTCTTGCGTGTTCATCACGATGGGGCGGAAACGAATTCCCTCATCGCCGGCCTGGACCGTGATCTCGTCGCCGCGATCGAAAAGCACCAACGAGTGATTGCTCACGTCGTAGACAGGCCCGGCGTCAGGTGCATCGGCCTGTTCGGTAAGGACCGCTCGGGGTTCCGAAGAATCGCGGAAGGTACCAAGGCCCGCGAACACATAAGCGAAGGCATTGCGCGTAGTTTCGATTTTAATGCGCTTTCGCTGGCCCGGAGCGACCGAGATATCCAGGTAATTCGGATCAGCAGCTACTCCTTCCACCGGTCCCTTCTTACCCCAAAATTCGCCGCAGATGACGCGCGCGCATGTGCCGTCATCATCCGTGACTTCGGGGATCGCACTGGCAGGAATGTCCTGATAGCGCGGATCGGTCATCTTCAGCGACGAGGGCAGATTGGCCCACAACTGGAACCCGTGCATCCGGCCCAGGGTGTCCCCCTTTGGCATTTCCTGGTGGAGGATTCCGCTGCCCGCTGTCATCCATTGCACGTCGCCGGCAGTCATTTTGCCCTTGTTGCCGAGACTGTCACCGTGCTCGACCGAACCCGCAAGCACGTAGGTGATCGTTTCGATCCCTCGGTGCGGATGCCAGGGAAATCCTGCCAGATAATCTTGCGGATTGTCATTACGAAAATCATCCAGCAGCAGGAAGGGATCGAAATCCTTCGTTTTGCCGAACCCGAAGGCCCGTTGCAGCTTTACGCCCGCACCCTCGAGAGTGGGCGTGGTTTGAATAATCTGTCGAACAGGGCGGAGCGACATAAATCCTCTTTTCTACGCCAGGCATGTCTTAGATGCTTATCTGCCGCGGAGGATTCAACCACAGAATTCGGCTTCACTGCTTGAAGGAACGGCGAGGGGTAGAACAACAGAATGTGAATCTGCGTCTATGCCCGGCGGAAGATAGACCAGCCTCACATCAAATCGGAATCTGAAAATTCTTGCAGATGCTCATTGGGTTCTAAGTCTCAGGCCAATTCCCCTAACTCCTGACTTGTATTGCTGCGAGTGTATGTGTCTTGCTAGTGCTTTCAACTGAGAGAGCGCGAACCAAAAATTGGCCACCCTAATCTGATTTTCTCCACTCATGTGCTTGACCATGAAATCGGGCCCGCCACCGGCCACGGCCACTAAGAAAGCGTCCATTTGTCAGGGCAGGAAAAACCAAAGTAATGACCAGGCTTATGGGCTATCGGGTTATATTTCTAATAGGGATATAGGCAAAACTATTCCCTCGGCGGACTTGCGACATTAACTGATGGAGCAGAGAGTTGCCGGGTTTTGGGTCAAATTCATTTGGGACGGAGTATCGATGGAAGCGCTGCACAATTCTCCTGCTTCCGACAACAACCAGAAGGCCAACGCCAGCCCCAAAAGCCGATATGAGATCAAGTCGGAGCTGGGACGCGGCGCTGTGGGAATTGTGTATAAGGCCCATGACCGGCTGATTGGCCGTACGGTAGCGCTGAAGACCATCGCCGTCGATAAGAGCGATCAGGACCACGCTGGACAAGCGGAACGTCTGGTACAAGAGGCCAAAGCTGCCGGCAGTCTCGACCATCCAAACATCATTACCATCTATGACGTTGTCCTGGAACAGGACGTTGTCTATCTGAGCATGCAATTTGTGGAAGGCTCAACTCTTGCGGCGTTGCTTGAGAGCGGTTCGCCTCCGCGTCTTTCCGAATTGCTGTCCTATGCGGACCAGATCTGCCGCGCGGTTGGCTTTGCCCACCAGCGAGGCGTGGTCCATCGTGATTTGAAGCCTTCCAACCTGATGCTTACGAGCCAGGACATTATTAAGGTCCTTGATTTCGGCATTGCCCAACTGGGTGATTGCGGAGCGGCCCAGGCTGGCCCAATTGCAGGCACGCCGAGTTACATGGCCCCGGAACAACTGACAGGCAAAGAAACAGACCACCGCCTGGATATTTTTACTTTAGGCGCTGTTTTCTACGAACTCTTTACCGGCAAAAAGCCGTTCAGCGGCGATCTGGCAGCTGTCATTCGCAAGGTGGTGAATGAAGACCCGGTTGCTCCTTGCGTCATCAATCCGTCTCTGCCAAAGGGCGTCGAGGCGATCATCCTGCGTGCGCTTGCAAAAGATCCTCTGCGGCGCTTCCAGGATTGTGAAGCGATGGCAGCGGCGTTTCGCAAGCAAGCCAAGCTGTTGGAGGCTGCTCCTGAGATCCGAGTGGCCGTGACCAAGAAAACGGCTTCTGCAATTCCGCCAGCCGGAACGCCAGTCTCAGCCAAGCCGGTTGTTGCAGCAACGGTAGCTCCAGCGCCTGTCGCCCAGCCCGTTCAAGCCAGTGCGCCGATAAAGTCGGCTGCGGGCGCAGCAAGATACTGGAAACTTGGCGTGGCTGTTCTTGTCGGCATCATTGCTGTTGGCACGTTGACAAATATGTTGCGACATCGACAAACGAAAACCTCCCAGCAGGACACGCAGGTTCAGCCGGAGCAAGTGGCAGCGCCAGCACCAACACCAGCTCCAGCAGCCGAGAGCACACCGGCTCCTGATCTTACGGAGGAACCTGTGATCGTGATCAGCGCCCAACCGAAGGGAGGCAAGAAACCCAGGAATGCCGCTGCGGCTCCTGTTCAAGGAGAGATGGTAATTTCGTCGGTGCCGGCAGGCGCCACGGTTGAAATTGAAGGACGCGCGGGATCTTTCTGGAAAACCCCTCAGACCATCGGCTCGCTGGTACCGGGAGTCTACAAAGTTACGCTGCACAAGACCGGCTACGCTCCAGAAGCACGCGTAATGCAGGTTTCCAGCGGAAGTCGCGCGACGTTGGATGTGAGATTGGTCCCCACGCAGGGATTCGTGACCGTAAGCAGTGTTCCCGATGGGGCCCAGATTTTGATTAACGGGAAGGACACAGGCAAGGTAACTCCGGCGGATTTTACCCTGGAGCCAGCGTTGCAGAACATCGTGGTTCGCAAAGACGGCTACCTTGATGCTGGGAGCGCGATTAATCTTACCGCGGGACAGGCCACAAGTTTTGCTCCCAGTTTGAAGCCTGCTGGCCGAACCGACAACATCAAGGCGCTGGGCGGTCTTTCTAAAGTATTTGGCGGCGGCGTTGCCCAGGGCATGGGCCAGATTGAGATTAAGACGCAACCCAAGGGCTCGCAAATTACCATCAACGGTAAGCCTTTCGCCAAGACCACGCCGGTAGTCATCCAGGTAGAGGCAGGAAATTATGAGATTGGCCTGCAGAAAGACGGCTACAAATCCGTGGTCAAGAGCATGACAGTGAATAACCAGGACAAGCTGAAGATTGACGCAACACTTTCAAAATAGCCAGCCGAAAAATATCCTCAATTCTCTCAACCCTTCCGTGCACGCGCCCGGACTGCAATCCGGGCGCGTCGCAAAGAAGGCTGTGTCTATTTGTTTCCCTGGCCGCATACGTGGATGTTCGGTGACAGGTCGAATGGCACAACCGCGCCAGCGGTTACCTGAACAGCGCGGATCTTGCCTCCGAACTTGCCCAACCCATTGGCATCGATGGCTATGGTCTCCGCCGGGGCCTGCACCAGAACAATCGGCCCGGCAACATGCATCTCCACGCACAGATTTTGTCCTGAAGGAGCGGCAAACTGCACGTCGTATTCGAACGTCGCACCCTGATTGCTGTGCAGTTGCGACCGGTCCAGGTACGCGCGCACGATCTTGAATACGCCGCCCTGGAATTGATGGATCTGGCCGTCGGCCCCTGTGTAAGAGAGTTGCGCCGGACCAGGTTTCAGATCGTTAGGAGTCTTGAACGCGCTGATTACCTGCTGGCCGTTCGGACTCCAGGCCTGTACCGCGGGCAGCAGCCATGTACGACCGGCCTGCGAGATCTTGGGATCTTTTACCAAGCCAGTCACGCTGACTTTCTGGCTCGGCTGGAAAAAGTCCGGAGGTTTGTTAGGCAAGCTTGGTAAAGCTGGGACGGCCTGTACCGGAACCCTCCCGCCTCCCGGCAAGTTTACGTTCAATTGTGGCGCAGTAGGCAGCATGCACAGCGCGAAGCGGCCATTGGCGTCAGTGGTCACCTGAGGTCCGCCACCGGGGCCAGCGGCAGGCGCTCCAGCCTGGTTCATCGCACCTGGTTGATTTAGAGTTGGGGTAGTAGCGAGCAGAGCGGGATCGCCGCCTGCCTTACGCAGTAGAGTCGCGCAATCCACGGGCGGCCCCGCAGGTACCGGTGGAGGCGTCTGTTTCTGCGGCTGGCAGTTAGGGTCATTCGCTGCTTTGCCTGCCGCGCAGGGTAACGGATCGCCGATGACTTCTCCACTCAGTGTTGCAGGGATGCCACCAGCAATCTCCACCGGCGTGTTGGGCACCGGTTGATCGTCCGGCCCGATGACTACTCCCGTCAGCAATCCACCCTGGAAAGCTCCGTCTGGAACAAGGACCACAGAGTTCGGTGGTGCAACATGCGGCGTGGGCTGGCTCGGCGTCTTGTTGCAGTCTTTGGGCGACGCTTCAACCTTGAGTACATCGCTGACCGAGCTGGAGTGGTCCATGTCGCCTTGCCAGATCGCACGCACCAGCCATTCGCCGCTGGTTGAAGCCGGCAGCGCATCTTCAAAGTTGCTGGCAGAGTCGGTGTGGACCAGATGAGTCGTGGTTGCGCCACCACCGGGCGGCGTGTAATCGATGGCGATCACCGTGTTCGCGTGAACAGGATCCAGGTGCCCTTTCACATGGATGCTTCCCGGTAACACGGCCACTGTGGGCCGTGCGTCCGGACACTTGTATTCCGCGGTGATGGTGAGCGTCGAAGGATCAACAGTCTGTATAGCTTCCACCACGCCCGCTACCTGGTGCCATCCGTAGTGGCGATACGCCGGTGAAGTCGGCCGCACCATCTTGTTGAGCATTTCTTCCTGGTCAAACGCGGTCACGCGCAGGAAGAAAGTCCTGGCCACCGGAGTGCCCGGTGGCACTTGCACCTTCACCAGAACTTTCCGTATTTCTTCCGGCGCAAGCACCAACTCGGTCTCTCCACCAGCAACCTCATAGTGCCAGTCGGGCGGCATCTCCGACTTGATCCGCAACTGGAAGTGACGGGGATAGCCAGAAGAAGGCGGCGGCGCGGCGGTGAATTGATGATGGGCCATCTGGTGGTTGAATAGATAGAAGTCGCGATCAGGAACATGGAAGTCGTGCGTGATCGGATCGCGCACGGCTTCAAAGTGGTCGAAGTTTTCCTGCTCGCCGTCGCCATCCTGGTTGGAGAGGATCACTTCCCCGGCGACGCCATCGATCTTGATCTGCACGCAGGTATGGAAGTTGAAGTGACCATCGTGAATCTGTGCCTCGGTCAGCGTGACGTGCGGGGTCCAGTTCGCGAAGACGTCCTGCGACGCGCCCGGGGCCAGCGTGGGAATGGTTGCGGAGCCAACTTCGATCCAGCTTGTAGCATCGCGTACACCTACGCCCGGTGGATCAGTTACCAGAAAATGCACATTCGCGTTGATTGCTGTGGCGTCCCCGCCATTGCGGACGTGCGCGTAAATGCGGTTTTCATGGTTGGCGCACGGATCGTCACCGTTGCCGATCACAGTCCCGTCAGGTCGGCGGCCGTAACGCAGACCAGCCGCGCCAACAGCCGACTCATAGCCATTGCATGAACTGTCCACCCAGATATCCACTGTCTCATAGGTGTTCATGGGCGCGGTGAGCCAGGGATAGATGAAAACATCGGGATGTCCGGGCGCGACGCCGCGAGTTACGGTTACGCCGTAGCCATCGCCAACACGATCGAGCACGTGCACGGTGATGTTGTTGGCGGTGTCATGCCACGTATTGCCGGGATGAAACAGGGGGAAGGGCCAACAGTAATCGGGCTGATCGCCGGCCTTAGCTGCCGTGTGGCAGTCAGGGATGCGGGGGTCGGTGTTGGTGCTGATGCAGCCACCGGACACGGTAGTGTCGCAGGACCAGATGTTCTTGACCGGAGGATTGCGGCTTTCCACCACGTCCTGGATCTGAATACCTTCATCGTAAAGCCCGGGGACAACGTTGTGCGTGTCCGCGCCCACGCGCACACGCGAGTCGATCATGTAATAGTGATCGCCGCCCAGTGGCAGCTTGATGCCGCGATAGGCCACGGTGGACCCAGGGCTGGACTTGGAAACAGGCTCCAGCACATATGTTCCCCCGGCGCTTCCCGAGGTCGGCCTTGGGATTGTCAGTGTCTTGGAAGCGGGCAGCCACTCGGGAAATGATGTGCGCGAGGTATCACTAACCACGGGATTCCCGGAGCGGGAATACACGCTTTCGCCACACGGATAGCAACTGTCCATGAGATCGTACCCGCTGGCGTAGCCGGAGGGATGATCAAACAAGTCATGTCCTTCGAGTTGCAGCGTGTGGCCCAGTTCGTGACCCCAGCCGCCCCACCATACGCCGGATGCCTGCGCGTTGATCAACACAGGATCGCTGACGGCGCACTCAGTATCTGAAACCTTGTGCATGGTCCGGTGCACGTGCGTCGTGTTTACGCCGACATCCGAGCCGCCCGTCCAATTGGCATAGTTATCATGCGTGCCGCACGGACTCAGGGCCACGATGGCCTTCACGTCGGTAAAGTCCGCGCCGGCAACGGCTGCCGCCTCGGCGGCATCGCGGAACAGGTCGTCATTCAGGCAGTACCGGTTCACGTCGTCAGAAACGGGGCAGGCGGTCCAGTAATGCGCCACGTTGTTGGTGAGCGTTACGTCCTTCCAACTCACCTGCATATCGAGAGCGCCATAAGAGAGTTCGCTAAAAAAGTTGTGAATCTCCACCACGGCCTGGTCCATCTGCGCGTTGGTGTACGTGTGGCCTGCGGGTGAATCCGTATACCGTACCCGGACAATCTCCACCTTATAAACGCCGGTGACCGGGCCAGAAGCAAACATCGTGGCCGGCCAGACAAGGCAGAGGACAACGAGGGAAACGAGCAAATAGCGGGCGCTCCTGCACATGGTGTTCCTCTCTTTTTGCGGGAAGGTGCTATATTGCGCCCAGTGTGCCGGACACGTCAAGCGAAAGATCGTCGGGGATGTCATCATGATGGCTTAGACCCTGAGGTTGGGCTGGCGGTTCAAATGTGGATTAAAAAGGGTTTATGTGATGTCGAAGACCGTCGACACAGGTTCTTACCCCGGCAGTTCCTGCAGGGCTATTTTTGGTCGCGCCTGGCGGCGCTGGAATATTGTTGGAGTTTTAGGAAATTCGCCACTTGTCCTTTGTGTTCTTAGACGTGCGACACAGCGTCAGACTCGATGCCGTGATCCACGTTCCACGGTTGCGCACTCATCCCGTGTAATTCCTTATCTTCTTGCTCTCCGTGCGTGTCCGCCTCCACTTTAAACAAACCCACAACTTCCTGGAGGTTCTGGGCCAAGCTGGTTACGTCGCGGCAGGCTCTGGCTGATTCCTGGGCGCCTTGCGCGGTCGCAGCGGTGATCTCGGAGATTTTTTCGATGTTCTGGTTGACTGCTTCGGCGGAGGTGGATTGCTCGTTGGCCGCGGATGCTATTTGCGTCACCATATTGCCCAACTGCTCCGCGGACTGGATGATTTCCTGTAACAAGATGCCTGCCTGCGCGGTTGTTTTTACGCCTGCTTCCACCTGTACGATACCGGACTCCATGGCTGTTACGGCGCTGCTTGTCTCGTTCTGAATGGCGAGGATCACGGTAGTGATCTCCTGGGTGGCTTGCGAGGTTTGTTTTGCCAGTTTGCGCACCTCGTCGGCTACTACGGCAAATCCTCTGCCTAGTTCGCCAGCCCTTGCCGCTTCGATGGTAGCGTTGAGTGCGAGCAGGTTTGTCTGCTTAGCGATCCCGCCAATCATCGCGATGATTTCCCCGATCTGATTTGAGCGCTGCCCCAGACCTTCGAGTTTCTTGGCGGTCTCGGTAACCGAACTTGAGATTTCCCGCATCTTGAGCACGGTTTCATCCACAATTTTTCCGCCCTTGCGGGCCACGTCAGAAGCTTGCTGCGCCGCGTCGGCAGCTTTGGCTGAATTTTCAGAGATCTGTCCCACCGCGGAAGACATATGTTGCATGGCCATGGCCACGTGCTGAGTTTGGTCCGTCTGGTCCTTTGCTCCCCTGGCCTGGTCGTTGGATGCAGCTGAAATCTGTTCCATGGCCGAAGCAAGATGTTGCGTGTTGCCGGCCACCTGCGAGATTGCTCCCTGGAGCTTGTCCATAAACTGGTTGAACCACTGCGCCAACTCCCCCAGTTCGCCTATGGCATTGGCTTCCAAACGCTTCGTGAGGTCGCCCTCTCCCTGAGCAACGTCCTTGATCCTCTCCACAGCCTTGTTCAAAGCTTCAGCTACACCGCGCACCAGCGCGAGTCCATAAAGGACAAGCAGCACAACGCCGCCTGCCACCAGGAGATAAATGACACACTGCGTCAGGTTGGTGCGAAAGCGCGCCGTTGCCGCGGCTTTGTCGATCTCCTGCGCTGTTTTGTCCTGGTATCTCTGGATGCTGCCCAGCAATTTTGCAAACGCCGGGTTCGAGTTTTCCACGATCGCCTGGTGGGACTCAGCGTTGCGGGCGTGCAGCAGAAGGTCTTTCACATGCTCGTCAGCCTGAACGAGTCCTTCAAAAGAACTGTTGATTTCGGCGTCGTTTCCTGTGAGGTCCTTGATTCTTGTCCGGGCCGTATTACGCAGGGCCTCGCTTTTGGTCATCAGCGATTCGATTGCGTCCGGATCGCTGGACTGGACCATGGACTGCGTCAAGCTTTGTTCTTTCACGAAAAGGTCCAGGAGTTCGAAAGAGCCCCGGGATTTGGCTTTGCTGGTCGCAGCCAGGTCCCGGGCCGATCCCGTGATCAGCCACAGGAGAATAGACAAGCCCAAGGCCACCCCAGCAGTGATTGCAACTGATGCAACGAGCACCGAGGACATGCGACGTGCTATGCCGGCATTTTTCATCGAGGAATCCTTTTTACGACGGCCATGTGCGGCGCGCGCCCGACGCGGCCCACAAGTGGCTTGTTAGCGAAGCTTGTCAACACGCAAACCAAAAACGATCGATCCGATCGCTTTGCCGCCGTCCATCACCGGCAATCCCACCTGGATCTCGACTACACCCGTTGATTCATCCATCTTGGGAGTGCCAATAAAGGTGCGCCCGGACATTGGCACTTCATGTTTTGGCATGCCTTTGTGTGTCCAATATGTGGTTTTGGAGGCGAAGCCGACCTTGTCGCCGGTGGTCCCAGAAACAAAGACCTCGGCAATCACGTCATCAGTCTTTGTTTTCAAAAATACAGACAAAGGGGTCTTGGCCACAGTCCGAACAAAGGGATCTAAGAGGGAGAGGCCCGCCCATTTTTCGTTGGTCATGGAAGCGGCATCGCTCGACGGCGGAGTCGCATTGTGCGCTTTCACTGCGCTAACTACTTGCGGATCGGCGCTGATTGCCTGAAGCAGTTTGATCTGAGCATCTAGTTTGGCCTTGATTTCCGCTGGGGCCTGGGCCATGCCAGAAACCGCCAGGACGGCAACCATCGCCGCGAACATTAAGGTTTTCTTTAGAATCATCATCTTGATTTTTTGCCCTTCTTTAATCTTGAGTCCAACATCATCCGAAAGCTGAAAGACTTGCCTTGATGCTTTATTGGAAGTCTCTGAGTTTCCATTTCCTGTGATGCTGCTCATACCGCGCGTGAGAGAGCAGCGTGGCATATCACCAGTCGGGTGATCGGCAGGGGCCAGGCAAAACTTTAGGCGGCGGAGCAACTCTTTGAAGGCCGAATCAGAATATTGTGGGCAAAATGGTGATATGGTCTGGTACTGCTGGATGCAGACTTTAGTTCGCGGCTGGTTTTTTGCCCAGGAAACGCGAAGAGGCAGAGACGGCATGACCATCGCGGCACGGAAGCGGGCCAGGTTGAGTGCATTCCGGGCCCGCCGCTCGGGGAAGATCAGAACGGGGTGGGGCTAACGGAGATATCGCCAACTACCAGCGGCCCCGTCCCATACGCCACTCGGGTGCCTGACTTATCGAATACCAGAAAGCCAATAATATCCGGCGTGCTTGGGGCAAGGGGACTACTGGTCCCATTGTCGGCCAGCATCATCCAATAACGGCAACCGACAACACTACCGCTGGGTACTTCACAACGGCCTGACAGAAATGCCGTCGGCGAGATTTTGCCGGTGACCGTCATCTGGTCCACTGTGGTTGCGCTGAAAATGCCGACCAGGGTCGAATCATTCATCGCTACGTTTACGTTCAGGACCCCGAGGACTGGGTAACCGGTGACGGGATCGCAGGAAACCTTGATCTCAATCTTGAAAGATCCGCGGCTGATAATGTTGACTGCACCCCCGCCAGATATTGCTCCGGGAACGTTGCACACCTGTAATGTAGGTATTTGTGGCTGCTGGGCGAGCGCGGGTCGTGCGGTAACGAGCGTGAGGGCGGTAGCGAGGGTAAGCGTCGATAGAATGATGCGTTTCATATCTTTCCTTTCGTGATTCCAAAGTAGGTTTGCGCCGTACAAATCAAAAGGCAGGCTGAGGTCGAACTATCTCGTTCTCTTACGAGCGGCGGAGAGCCGAGCAGTCAGTATGTTGCTCTGGTAGGTAGTGACGGTCATTTTGCAATCGTTACAAAGAAAAACATCTGTGCCAGAATTCATCTGTGTTTTTGCAAAAATGGATCGCCCTCAGAGGCAGCAGGTAATGTCCACGCGGCGCAGGCAATTACCGTAGAATTTTGTGCTAAATGAATTTCTTGGAGTTTCCAATGATCAAAACGGACAGTCCCTCCGTGTCTGCTCCAGTTCTGACGCAAGCGGCCTTGCCGGTGCGGCCCAGAATCCAGACTGTCGATGCGGTACGTGGCGCCATCATCATCATTATGGCCATCGATCATGTGCGCGATTTTATCAGCGCAGCCGCTATGTCTTTTTCGCCCACAGACTTGACGCACACCACCACGGCCCTCTTCTTTACACGCTGGATCACCCATTTCTGCGCTCCTGTATTCGCGTTTACGGCGGGGATTGGAATATTTCTTTGGCTGGGCAGAAGCAGGACGAAGGCCCAACTTTCGCGCTTCCTGCTGACGCGCGGTTTATGGCTCGTGTTTCTTGAGTTGACGATCATCCGTTTCATCATGTTCTTCGACATGAAGTTCGGCAACACGCTCATTATCCTTTCCGTGATCTGGATGCTGGGCCTCTGCATGGTAGTGCTGGCAGGCCTGGTCCATCTGCCTACGCGCGTGCTGGCCGTCCTGAGTATCGTTACGATTGCAGGGCACAACCTTCTTGATCGTATTCCTGACACGCGGTTCGGCTCCGCGGCGTGGGTCTGGGACATCTTTCATCGGCAAGCGGTTTTCCGGTTTCACGACGCCAGCATCCTTGTCGCTTATCCGCTGGTACCCTGGGTGGCCGTGATGGCCGCGGGCTATTGCTTTGCGCGGGTATTCCAGTGGGAGCCGGAGCGACGGCAGCGCTTGATGCTGAGGCTCGGGATGGCGCTGACCCTGTCGTTCGTCTTGCTTAGGGCCGTGAACATCTATGGCGATCCGTTCCGCTGGTCGGTGCAAGGCTCCAGGCTTTTCACCGTGCTCTCATTTTTGAACTGTTCAAAATATCCGCCGTCGCTGTTGTTTCTTTTGATGACTCTCGGGCCGGCCCTGGTAGTCATGTCATGGCTGGATCGGAAGCATCTTTCTGAAGCCAATCCTGTGATCGTGTTCGGACGTGTACCGTTCTTCTTTTTTGTTGCCCACTTGGCGCTGATTCATGCGCTGGCCATCATCCTTGGGTTCGTTCGGTATGGAAAAGCAAATTTCCTGTTGCTGCCCGCACCATCGATGGGCGGCATGCGCAAGACATTTCCGCCAGATTACGGTTACAACCTGTGGGTGGTGTTCGCCGTCTGGATTGCCGTGATCGTGATCTTGTATCCCGTGTGCCGCTGGTTTGCCCAACTGAAACAGCGCCGGCGGGACTGGTGGTTGAGTTATTTGTGATGTGGGAATCGTGTTTTCTTAGCTAGCGTAGTGCGTCACAAGGATTGAACGTCAGGAAGTATGAATGGCTACAAGAACAAAACTCTCAAGGTCGATGACAGTAGCTCAATTCGACAATGGCTACTGGTATGCCACTGAGATTAAGCATTTTGCTAAGGCAATCGGAATTCCGTCGGCAAGTAAGCTGCGAAAAGACGAGCTTGAAAAAGCGATCAAACTGTTTTTGCAAACCAAAAGGGCCGAAAGTCCAACAAAGAGAATCCTCTCGAAATCAGGAATCAGAGACATTGAAAAGGGCTTGAGGCTCACGCTCCCTGTGGTTAATTACACCAGCAACAGGGAAAACCAAGGATTTCGTTGTGAGGGAAGCAAAAAAACTTGTGCGAGACTTAGAAAGAAAGTCAGGGGCACGCTATCGCCTCAATCGCTGGCGCGAAGAGCAACTTGCAGAGGGCGTCAGGATCACCTACGGAGACTTGGTGAAACAATACGTCACACTCAATCAGACAGAGGGGAGGTTCGCTCGTATCCCGTCAGGACGATACATCAACTTCCTCAGTGACTTTCTCTCATCAGAAAACGGGGCGACCAAAAACGAGGCACTTAGGGCGTGGAGGGAACTAAAGAACCTGGATGCTCCCAAGAATTATCAAGCGTGGAAACAACATCGTAGGCGGTGAATACTTGTGTTTAAACCCGATGCAATCAGCCCCGGCCCCGGAACTGGATGATCTTCCGGCGGTCGCGTTTCGACGGTCTGCTCGCAGGGATCGGTTCAAACTGCCGCGCTGCTTTGCGCTCCGCCACAACTTTCAGACGCAAGTCGCGGCTCGCCTCCGTTTCGCGGTAGAGCGTTTGCGCAACAGCAGCAGGGCCGCGGACCTCGCTGAGCAGCAGGACCTCGACTTGAAAATCGCCGCCGTCGTTGGTCACGCGCAGCATGTCGCCAATCCGCACCTCGCGTGCAGGTTTGGCCGGCTGCCCGTTGGATTGTATCCGTCCGAGGTCGCAGGACCGTGCAGCCAGTGCGCGCGTCTTGAAAAACCTGGCGGCCCAGAGCCATTTGTCCATTCGCACGGAAGTCATGGTTCTATTTTCCTACAAGAGATGTTGTTGCGCTAAGATTGACGGCAAAGAATCCGCCTTTCCTGCTGCATCTGAGGTGTTTCCCTTCAATCTGAACACCTTCCGTTGCTGAAATGCAGCGATTGAGCGTGGATATTGAGATGCTGTCGGCCTACAACTTCTGTCGGACGGAGTTAGCCCACTGTGATAAAACCTCTGTACCTGCTGGCGGACAGTCAGTTGCTGTTCTGGAAGGACCAGGGTTGCCTGTTTCTGTCGAAGATTCGGGAGCAGCTTGATTCGCCGGACCCCAGGGCGGCTTATGTCGGCGCGTCCAATGACGATAATCCGGAGTTCTATTCTTTGTTTCAAGCCGCCATGGAGGGAATCGAGATGCCCTCGTGCCGCATGATTCCCTCAAATCCTTCCGACGACGACAGAAAGTTCCTGATGGCCGCCGACCTGGTGCTCCTTGCCGGAGGCGATGTGGAGCAGGGCTGGAGTGTGTTCGAAAGAAACGGAATCAAAGAACTGATTACACAAAAGAGACATGACGGTGCAGTGCTGATAGGGGTTTCTGCCGGTGCCGTGCAGCTTGGCATGGGCGCACTACGGGAAGAAGCTACGATGAAAAAGGTCCCACTTTTCCAGTTTGCTCCGTTCTACGTGGGAGCGCACGACGAGGGAAATGAATGGTGGAACCTGCGGGCCCTGGTGAACCTGGCAGGTGATGGAGCTTTCGGCGTAGGCATCCCCGCCGGAGGAGGACTGATTTATGGTCCTGACGGCTTGCTCTCGCCAATTCGCAAAGGTCTGACCGAGTTTCGCCGGCAGGGCGACCAGATGATTGAGAATGTGTTGCTGCCGGAGACAACCAGTCCATAGCAAATGATGAATTCATTCCATCGTATCCAACAAGCTATTTGCAACCGTGTTTTGACGGCTATCCGAACGTCTTAATCTTTGACATAATCCTCGACGCAATCGTGCGCCGGATGCTCCCTCCGGTACAATAGCAAGTTTGCCTTATGCGCTACGGATTCGTCATTGACCAAGACCGATGTATTGGCTGTCACGCCTGCACCGTGGCGTGCAAAGAGGAGCACCAGGTCCCGCTGGGCGTATTTCGCACCTGGGTGAAATACATCGAAAAAGGCGAGTTCCCTGATACCAGCCGCTACTTCGGCGTGATGCGATGTAACCACTGTGACTCCGCCCCCTGCACCACGATCTGCCCCACCCACTCCCTTTTCCGCCGTCCCAATGGAATCATCGATTTTGATAATCAACTCTGCATCGGTTGCAAAAGCTGCATGCAGGCCTGCCCCTATGACGCTCTCTACATCGATCCCAACAGTAATACGGCAGCCAAATGCAATTTCTGCGCGCATCGAGTAGAGGCGAACATGGAGCCGGCGTGCGTGATCGTCTGCCCCACGCAGGCTATCATCGCGGGCGACCTGGACGATGCCGCAAGCAAGGCAAGCCGCATTGTCGCCGAGCAGAAGGTCTCCGTGCGCAAGCCGGAGAAAAATACGAAACCCAAGCTTTATTACATTGGCATTGAGAATGATTTGCTCGATCCCGCCCGCCTCACGCGCCAGAATACTTACGTGTTCGCCGAGCAGCGTGATGCACAAAGCAAGAGCACTGTGTTTGATCCGAAGTTGACGCGTGAAGTGTATGACGTGTCCCATCCCGCGCCCTGGGGATGGAAGATCGCCGCTTACCTGTGGACCAAATCGGTTGCCGCGGGTGTGATGATCGTGGCGGGTGTGATGCTCGGCATTTGGCCGCAGGCCCAGCTCCCGGTTTTGAATGAGGCGAGCCCCGCGATTGTGCTGGTGGCCCTGGCGTTGACCATGGCGCTGCTGGTCTTTGACCTGAAGCGGCCTGATCGTTTTTTTTATCTTCTGTTCAAATCAAATTTCCGTTCCTGGCTAGTGTTGGGCGCATACATATTGATGGCTGCGGGAATTCTCACAACGGTATGGCTGTTTTGCGGAGTCTTTCTGCAAAGTGTTCCTCCGGCCATCGGCTGGTGTGCCGTCATGCTGGGTGTCGCCTGCGCCGGTTACTCAGCTTTTTTATTTGCCCAGGCCAAAGGTCGCGATTTGTGGCAAGGCACAACGCTTTTCTTCGTACATTTGGTCGTGCAAGCGTGCGCGGCTGGTGCGGCATTCTTTGTGTTGGTAAGTGTCTGGTGCAACTTTGACCAATGGAGAGTCGCCGGTTTGGTCTTTGTCGCCTTGCCTGCACTCGTGGTCTCGATGTCGGTGGCGCTGGTCATGAACTTGTCCGAAGTTTTCCGTCCGCATGCCAGGCCGGACGCCAGGAGGGCCATCGTTAACATGCGCAGCGGACATTTGAAGTCCCGCTTCTGGGGGCTGGCCATTGGAGTTGGGTTGGTCCTGCCGCTGCTGCTCTATCTTGCCGCCATCATTTTTCAGACCGACAAATTTTATACAGCGATTGCGCTGCTGGCCCTGGCTGGACTCTGGTTCTTTGAAGACGTGTGGGTCCGAGCGGGGCAATCGGTTCCACTGAGTTGAATGAAACTGAGTTGATGAAAACTGGGTTGATGAAAACAATGAAGGACAATGTTCCTCTGAATCCCGCAGCGCTGGAGCTTGAACCGCCGCAAGGCGGATTGGCCAGCTTCCCTCCGACGGATCGCTGGGACGACTGGACCGAATACGACGCGGGCCAGTGGCCCAGAAAAGTGGAGAAGCACTATTCCCTGGTCCCGACCGTTTGCTTTAACTGTGAAGCTGGCTGCGGGCTGCTGGCCTATATTGATAAAGAGAAGCCGCGCATCCACAAATTTGAGGGTAATCCGGCGCATCCGGGTAGCCGCGGCCGCAACTGCGCGAAAGGCCCTGCGACCATCAATCAGGTAAACGACCCGGAGCGCATCCTTTATCCCTTGCGCCGGGCCGGTAAACGCGGAGAAGGGAAGTGGGAGCGCGTTACCTGGGATGAGGTCCTGGACGACCTGGGTGGACGCATCCGCGCGGCGCTTCAGGAAGGCCGCAAGAACGAGATCATGTATCACGTGGGCCGTCCGGGGCATGAACTGATCTACAACCAGCGTGTTCTTCATGCGTGGGGCATTGACGGTCATAACAGCCATACCAACGTCTGCTCCGCCGGCGCACGCACGGGCTATGCCTTCTGGCACGGACTGGACCGGCCTTCGCCGGACTACGCCAATGCACGTTTCATTCTGTTGCTGAGCTCTCATCTGGAAGCCGGACATTATTTCAATCCTCACGCCCAGCGCATCATCGATGGCAAAGCCAAAGGAGCCAGGATCTGCGTAGTGGATACACGCCTTTCCAATACCGCGTCCAAGGCGGACTACTGGCTGTCTCCGTGGCCGGGCAGTGAATCGGCCATGCTGTTGGCCATGTGCCGCGTGCTGCTCGAAGAGAACTTGTACGACCGAGAGTTTGTTCGGCGCTGGGTCAACTGGGAAGAGTATCTGCGCTGCGAATTTCCCAGCGAACCGCAGACCTTCGAACATTTTATTGAAGTCCTGAAGCGGACCTACTCCTCATTCACGCCGGAATTTGCGGCCAAAGAGTCCGGCGTGGATGCCGGTACCCTCGTCGAGGTAGCGCGTGAGGTTGGGCGCGCCGGCTCCGCCGTGGCGACGCACGTCTGGCGCAACGCCGCCGCCGGCAATCTTGGCGGATGGCAGGTGTCACGTGCTTTAGAGCTTCTTACCGTGCTGGTCGGCGCCGTAGGCACGCCCGGAGGAACCACGCCGAGCGGCTGGAACAAGTACATTCCCGCGCCGCCCATGATGCCGCCTTCGCCCAATGCCTGGAATGAGATGATGTGGTCCCGCGAATACCCACTGGCGTTCTTTGAGATGAGCTTCCTCTTGCCGCATTTTCTCAAGGAAGGCCGAGGCAAGCTGGCCGTTTATTTCACGCGCGTCTATAACCCGGTGTGGACCAATCCTGACGGGATGAGCTGGATTGAAGCGCTGACCGACGAAAGCAAAGTCGAGCGCCATGCCTGCCTTTCCCCCACATGGAGTGAGACTGCTTGGTTTTCCGATTACGTTCTCCCCATGGGCCACGCTTCTGAGCGGCATGACCTGATGAGCCAGGAGACCCACGCTGCGCGCTGGATCGGCTTCCGTCAACCTGTGCTGCGCGTCGCCCTGGAAAAGCAAGGAAAGCAATTCAACTCGACTTATGAGGCACACCGTGAGGCCGGCCTGGGAGAGGTCTGGGAGGAAGATGAGTTCTGGATCGAGCTGTCATGGCGCGTCGACCCCGACGGCTCTCTGGGAATCCGCAAGTATTTTGAGTCGCCTTATTCTCCGGGACAGAAGCTGAGAATAGGTGAATATTACCGGTGGATTTTTGAAAACAGCGTTCCCGGCTTGCCCCAGGCGGCGGCGAAAGAAGGTCTGACGCCATTGGATTATATGCGTAAATACGGCGCGTTCCTGGTGGAGGACAATGTTTATGGAACGCATGAGCGGCTATTAAAGGACAAAGAGCTGGAAGGCTCTGTGGTTGATCCCGTAACCGGAGTGATTGCGAAAAAAGGAGCGCCCGTCGGCGTAAAGATCGACGGCAAAGCCCATGCCGGGTTTCCTACGCCCTCACGCAAGCTGGAGTTTTATTCGCAAACATTGAAAGACTGGAAGTGGCCTGAATTCACTATTCCCACATACGTCAAGAGCCATGTACATCAGGACCACATCGATCCGGCCAAGGGAGAGATGTTGTTGCTTCCCACGTTTCGCCTGCCTACGCTGATTCACAGCCGCTCCGGCAACGCCAAATGGCTGTATGAAATTTCGCACAAGAACCCCGTGTGGCTGCACACGCGGGACGCCGAGCGCATGGGCGTGACCACCGGCGATCTGGTAAAACTCCAGACCGTGATTGGTTACTTTGTTGATAAGGTCTGGGTGACGGAGGGAATCCGCCCAGGTGTGGTGGCGTGCTCGCACCATCTCGGACGCTGGCGTTTGCAGGAAGACTTTGGCGGCGAGCGATGGTCGACCGCGTTGGTTGACTTAAAGCAGATCAAGCCCGGCCAGTGGATGATGCGCCAGATTCACGGGGTGCGTCCGTTCCCGAGCAATGATCCGGACTCAGCGCGCGTCCACTGGGAAGATGCAGGTGTGCATCAAAACCTGATCTTTCCCGTTCAGCCCGATCCGGTCAGCGGGCAGCACTGCTGGCACCAGAAAGTTACCATCACCGTGGCCGGAGCGGAAGACCGTTACGGTGACGTTTTTGTGGACACCAACAAAGCGCATGAAGAATACCTGCGCTGGAAGACCATGACGCGGCCGGCTCCTGGACCCGGCAATTTGCGTCGGCCGCTGTGGATACCAAGAGCGTACCGTCCAGCGCCTGAGGCGTTTTATATGGACTCGGACTCATCGAAGCGCAGTTAAGTCTTTCAGTTTCTTAAAGGCCGTCGCCACGCTGTTTCCAAAGTTACTCCGGGGCAGCTTTTGGCTACTATCCCTACTTTAAGCAATTCCCAAATCAGGAAACCGTTTTTAAGGTCGATTGTCCAATTTTTATTGAATCGATTACTTAAATTTCATTGAATCGATTCGCTAATTATATTAATCTTTTCGTCACCCCGTGGGGGCGGCGTACGGCGCTGCCTGGAAGCCCAAGACAATTTCATCTTCCTCATCTTCAGACGTTTGAGCTAACGCGGCTCCCGATGACTGAAGCAGGGCATCAACAATATTTGCCTTCCCTCCAGACGCCTTGCGACTGGAGCCCGACCAAGGAGGTCTTCGATGAAGAAACGGACTGTATTTGTTTTCGCTGTCGTAGTCACCATTTGTTTCGGAATGTCCCTTAAAGCTTCCGCGCAATCTGCTTGTGCCCCGCCGTGGCAGGTGGGTATACCTATTTCCGTGGGCGAAGTTCTTTCGTTCGGCGGGCATAACTGGAAAGCGATTCAGGGCGGATATACCTCGATTGATGGCTGGCAACCACCGAATGTGCCCGCGCTGTTTACCGATGCAGGACCTTGTAGTGGCGGAGGCGGCACTCCAACTCCGACGCCTACACCAGTACCGACTCCAACTCCCAATCCCACACCGACGCCTGGTGGCGGGGGCTCTTGCAATCCACTCTGGAGCGCCAGCACCACATACGCCGCACCCGGGACGAAGGTAAGCAGGAATGGCATCAACTACCAGAACGCCTTCTGGACAATGGGTGACGATCCGGCAACCCACAGCGGTCCTGCCGGCAGTGGCCAGCCGTGGATACCCACAGGATCATGCAGTGCGTGCACCACTTTGGCCAGCGCTCCGGGCAGGCCGACTGCTTCAGGGACTACCTTCAACAGCACGAATTTGAGTTGGCCGGCTGTTACCGCGCCCGCGAACTGCAGCATCACTGGTTATACGGTCCTGAAGAACGGCAGTCCTATCGGTACTGCGAGCGGCACCAGCTTTACTGCGAACGGGCTTACAGCGCAGAGCACGTTCAATTTCTCGGTGGAAGCCAATGATGGGGCTGGCTCCTCGGCGCCAAGCGCTTCAGTCTCTGTAACTACTCCGCAATGCACTGGGACTTGCGGGGGGGGCGGCGCCGTGACCCTGGCCGCCTACAAGGATGTAACGCTCAATGCCGATTTTAATACCGGCCTCCAGCGATCGGGGGTAACGGGTACGGTCCAACCGGTCACCAGCGCCATGCCGAACAAGACGCTGGTCTGGGCGTTTGCCACCGGCACCTGCGATTCAGAAACCTGGGCCGGCATCTCGCCCGCCATGGAAGCCACGAACGTTCAGGCCTTTGTCAATGCCGGCAAGAACTACATCATCAGCACCGGCGGCGCCAACGGCACCTTCGACTGCTCCAGTGGACAGGGGTTGATCAACTTCATCAACAGATATAACTCACCGAACCTGGTCGGCATCGACTTCGACATGGAAGGCGGCCAGTCCCAACAGCTTATTGACAATGTGATCAATGCAACGATAGCGGCGGAGAAGCAGTTTCCCAACCTGCAGTTCAGCTTCACCATCCAATCGCTCGGCACTACCGCAGCCAATCCGATTACGGGCGGAAGTGTGGGCACGACGGTGGTCAAGGAGATCAAGCGCCTGGGACTGGGAGGCAAATACGTCATTAACCTGATGACGTTTGACTACGGCTCGACCAACGTGAATAACTGCGTGGTGGCGAACAACCTCTGCGATATGGGGCAATCCGCGATTGCGGCTGCGCAGGCGCTCAACCAGCAGTCCGGCATTCCCTTTAACCACATTGGAGTCACTATGATGATCGGGCGGGCCGATACCCAGGACGAAGTCACCAGCCAGCACGACATCGACACAATTGACGCGTTCGTTCTATCTAATGGCCTGCCGTTTATCGGTTTCTGGTCGTTCGATCGCGATACACCCGGAGGCGGCGGCAGCAGCAGCAGTGGTACCAACGTGCCGGCTCTTGCCTACACCCATGAGTTCATGAACAGTTTGGGCGTGCAATAACCAAGAACAACGATGGCGTCAGCGGAAAATCACTCGCCGACGCCATTCCTAACCCTTAGAGCCGGTCTGGATAAGCATTCGGGCCGGCTCTATCTTTTGTGCAGCTGCGCCCCAAACCAGGCTATTTTTGTGATTATTGCAGTGCCACCGGAGCGTCGCACTCGACGGGAAGGGCCGCTTGCTGCCAGCCATCGAAGCCGCCGGCCACGTTGATTACGTTCTGAAATCCGGCCCGTTGCAGCAGGCTGCACGCGATCATGCTGCGGTATCCGCTCTTGCAATGGACAGCAAGCGGCGCCGCTGGGTCGATCTCCGGCGAAGATATTCTGAAATTATCCAGCGGCCACCACGCCGCGTTTGCGATATGGCCTGCATTCCACTCGGGTTCACGACGCACATCAAGCACCTGAATCGGTCCAGCCGACAAGCGCTCCTGCAACTCCTGCACGGAAATTTGCGGCGTCACTGCCAAAGCAAATCCAGCGCTTTTCCATCCAGCTATGCCGTCTTTCAGGAATCCGCGCGTGTCTTCGATCCCGACCCTTGCCAGCCGCATGCGCGCTTCAGTGTATTGCTCAGGTGTATCCGCGATCAGCACCGGGCGTGAAGCCAAACCCAGCAAGGTTGCCGCCCAGGAGGCGAACTGTCCTGACAACGCGATGTTGACCGAACCAGGAACATGACCGGCGACAAAATCCGCGTTGGGGCGTACGTCCAGCGCCATGATTCCCAGCTCCAGCATTGATTTCAATTCCGCCGGCGCGATCGCCACAGGTTCGGGCAACTCGGCGAGCGCAGGAGCGCCGCCGCGATTAATCTCGGCGTCCTGCGAGAAATATTCAGGGCGTGTAGGCAGGTTCGCAGTCAACTGCTGGATAAATTCCTCACGGTTATGAAACTGCAACGCGTAATTGGTAAGCCGTTCCGTGCCGATGGTGGACGAGCGCTCCGCGCGCATGTTGCGTCCGCATAGGGACCCGGCGCCGTGTGCTGGGTATACGAGCACGTTATCGGACAGCTTCATCAGTTTGCCGTAAAGACTGTCATAGAGCAGACCAGCCAGCTGAGCCGGGGTGTGGGACTTTGACAGATCAGGCCGGCCGACATCGCCTATAAATAAGGTATCGCCGGTAAGCACCGCCCAGGGGGCGTGCGATTTATCTTCATCGGTAATGACCAGGCAGATGCCCTCCGGCGTGTGGCCGGGTGTTTCCAGGGCTTCAATGCTCACCTTGCCCAGCTTCAGCTTGAAGCCATCGCACATGCTCACGTGGGGAAATGTAGCGCCCGCCCGCTCGCCAATGTAAATCTTTGCGCCCGTGCGGGCCGCGAGCTCTCGGTGTCCCGACACGAAATCGGCATGCAAGTGCGTTTCAAAGATGTGTCGGATCACCAGGCCCTGCTCTTCTGCGGCTTTCAGATAAATGTCGACATCCCGCTGAGGATCGACCACGGCTGCCTCCCCCTCCGATCCGATCAGGTAGGAAGCATGCGACAAACATCCCAAATAAAACTGTTCAAAATACATACTCTGGCCTCTTCCGCAACGAGCCAAGCTGGAGTAAAGCTCCCTTCAGGATGATAACGCAGATCGCGGGAGCTTCAGCAAAGTTAGGAATTCCCAAGCTTCTGAAGATGAGAAGCCTTGAATCCTGGCGATTTTGGACAGTTCTGCCAGAACCGCTTGTCTGAAAGATTGCTATCTAAATCCCATGTTGGGACAAAGTTTTTCTGTATTTTTGGTTTTCTACCTAAAAAAACTTATTCATACGGCGGGTTTTTCGTTACTATTTACTACCATCGATAGTCGAACAACTGATTTTTCCGCTTCTGATAGACCGTCAGTGAAGTTCGCCGTCAAAAAAATTAGTATAGGAGATCACCGAATGTTCCAGCGAACACGTTTCCCCGCGTGGGTGTTCCTTTGCGTAGCAGGCTTGGTTCTTTTGTTTGCCCTTCCCGTTGTGGCACAGATCCAGGCTGTTCGAAGCAACGTAAATAATGATGTTTCACGGCCATTGCGCGATCTGATGGCCGAAGCTGCTGCGAGCCCGGCGACAGGGCCTGTGCAGCACGAGGCTGAGAAACTGCGCCGTATTCCGTTGCCTGCGGGCCTGCAAAGGGCCGGGGAGGGTTTCGCGGGAGATGCAGCCATGCAGATATCCCCCGTTCCTGCTCTTCAGGCTTTTGCCCCGGCAGTGAACTCCAGCTTTGACGGTCTTGGAAATGCTTCGCTTGGTTTCACCGTGAACAGCGCGCCGCCGGACACCAACGGCGCCGTGGGCCTCACGCAATACGTCCAGTGGGTGAACAGCTCGTTTGCCATCTTTAACAAGTCAACGGGCGCGCTCATTGCCGGACCGACAGCCGGTAACACGATCTGGGCAGGTTTTGGCGGCGGCTGCCAGACCAACAATGACGGCGACCCTGTCGTCTTGTATGACAAATTGGCGAATCGTTGGGTCTTTTCCCAATTTTCCGTATCCACGACCCCCATTCTGCAATGCGTGGCGGTATCCACCACCTCTGACGCCACCGGTACATATAACCGTTACTCCTTCACGTACTCCACCTTTGACGACTACCCGAAGATGGGTGTATGGCCGGATGCGTACTACGAGACCTTTAACATGTTCAACAATACCTCGGGCGCATTCGTTGGCGCGGATGCCTGCGCTTATGACCGTACCGCCATGCTGGCTGGACAGCCAGCTACACAGGTATGTTTCCAGCAGGGGACTTCCATTGGCGGTCTGCTTCCAGCCGATCTGGACGGCACCACTCCCCCACCCGCCGGATCGCCCAATTTCCTGGCATTTTTTGGCGCCAATAGCTTGAATCTTTTCAAGTTCCACGTGAACTTCGCTACGCCATCGGCTTCCACATTCACCGGTCCCACAGTGATCCCGGTGACTGCTTTTGCTGCGGTCTGCAATGGAGGCACTTGCATTACTCAACCCGGCACAACCAATAAGCTGGATTCTCTGGCTGACCGGCTCATGTTCCGCTTTGCCTACCGCAACCTCGGTTCGCATGAATCGCTGGTCGTAAACCACTCGGTAGCTGTCGGTAGCAGCGGTGGTGTGCGCTGGTATGAAATCCAGAACCCCAACGGTACGCCGATTGTGGCCCAGCAAGGAACATTCGCACCAGATTCGAACTTCCGCTGGATGGGCAGCATCGCTATGGACCAGGCCGGAGATATTGCCATGGGTTATAGCGTGTCCAGTAGCACGGTGAACCCTTCGGTCCGTTTTACCGGCCGGACGCCCTCGGACCCAGCGAACACGATGGAGACAGAAACCAGCATCGTCGCCGGCGGCGGGTCACAGACCGGCACGCTTACCCGATGGGGCGATTACAGCGCTCTATCAGTTGATCCCGTGGACGATTGCACGTTCTGGTTTACAACGGAATACATGAAGACCAGCGGCACGTTTAACTGGAACACACGTATCGCTAACTTCAAGTTTCCCGGGTGTGGTACGGCCGCACCGGATTACACGCTCTCGGCCTCGCCCACCAGCGTGGCCATTGCGCAGGGCAATAGTGGGACAAGCACGATCACGGTCAACCCAACCAATGGTTTCAACGGTAGCGTGACACTGTCGACTTCGGCTCTGCCCTCGGGCGTCACCGCGACCTTTGGCGCGAATCCGACTACCGGCTCCAGCGTTCTCACGTTCACAGCCAGCGCAACTGCGGCCACAGGCACTTCGACGGTGACCATCACGGGCACGTCGGGTAGCTTGACCCATACCTCCACCGTCTCGCTTATGGTGAATGCTGTCGCCACGCCGAACTTCTCGCTCTCAGCCTCACCGACGAGCGTGACGATTACTCAGGGCGGAACCGGAAACAGCACGATCACGGAAACACCGTCCGGCGGCTTTACCGGCAGCGTGACGTTGTCAACGTCGGCTCTGCCTTCGGGTGTGACCGCTGCCTTTGGTGCCAATCCGACAACGGGATCGAGCGTGCTGACTTTCTCCGCCAGCGCAACGGCGACCACGGGAACGTCCACGGTGACCGTTACCGGAACTTCAGGCACGTTGAGCCACACCGTAACAATTACTTTGATTGTGAATCCGACCGGCGGCACAACGAACCTCATCGTAAACGGTGGGTTTGAAACCGGCGTTGCCACACCTTGGACCCTGACTCCGGCGGTACTTAACAACTCCTCTTCTGAACCTGCGCACACCGGTGTTTGGGATGCCTGGCTGGATGGCTACGGAAGAACCCACACTGATTCCGCCACCCAGACCGTTAACATTCCCGCAACGGCGGTTACTGCAACCCTGAGCTTCTGGTTGCATATTGACACCGCTGAAACCACCACCACTGTGGCCAATGACACCTTGCAAGTCCAGGTGCTCAACAGCTCTGGTACGGTGCTTGCCACACTGGGGTCCTTCTCTAACCTGAACAAGGCTGCTGGTTACGTGCAACACTCGTTCAGCGTACTGAGCTTCAAGGGGCAGACGGTTCAGATCCGCTTCCTGGGTCAGGAAAACAATAGTCGGCAAACTTCGTTCGTGCTCGATGACATAGCTTTGAACGTTCAATAGCGACGATTCAGAAACCTTCATCCGGGGCCTTCAGTGGCCCCGGATTTTTTATGTCGCCACTGTCCAAAGCTCTCTGATTGCGCGCCGAGATTCCCTGAGGCAGGGCATAAGGTCAACGTTTACTGGACGCGATACAATAGCTCGCAGAATGTCCAAGAACATCCTCGTCTTCTTCTGTCTTGCATTGCTTGCTCCGGCGCGCGAAACCACCCATCCGCCGACTGTCTTTCCTGGACGCGATGGCCTGCTCCTCCTTGCCACAGCGCATGACGGTTTTGCCCTGGCTGCCGACGGATCATCCAGGAACGCGGATGGCACGATCAGCGAAGCGCGAAAGATCTTTCCTGTTGCCAGTCATGGCGCGATTGCTCTGGCTGGGACGGTTTCCATTCAAGATCCTCTGGGCCGGCCGTTTCGAGAAGAAGTGAACATTGCCAGGATCGCCGAGACCTGGCTGAACGCTCATCCTGCCGCGGAGATCAAAATCGCAAATCGCGAAATCAATGTTCTGGCTGCAGCATCCCTGAACAAGTTTTTTGCTACAAGGGATCCCGGCGTGAGCGGCGGCAAGTATAAATTTGCCGTGATTGTTGCGGGCCATGCGGAAGGCAAGCCCATACTTATCGTGACGCGATATTTCATCCCGAAAGCAAAGGGCCAGTTGGCGCGTGAAGAAAAAACTTCCGGTCCGGTTTTGCCCGGCAGCCTGATGGTCTTTGGCAGCACAAAAGTTCAGACTGAATTGGTTGCTGGGAAGTCGGATGCTCTGAAAGAGTTTAAAGGGGAGCCTTCCGTCAAACTGTTCCGTTCTTCACGACCGGCAGACGCCTCTGTGCAAGAATATGCAGCTTTATTCGATACTATCTTGCGTGCTGCCGAGTCCGATGAGGGAACAAGGTTCGTTGGTGGCCAGTCCATCGTCGGGCCACCCAATCGAATCGCCACGGTCACAACAAAAGATGGGTTTGTGTGGAGCAAAGGCAGAACATCTGCTGCCGGCCGCTAGATCGAATCTCCAAGGACTTGCATTTCCTTCCAGCTTGGGCGCTTGCGCCGCATGACTGAATTAAGATCCACTTTTTGTAGCCGTTTTAATCATCCGCGCTCCCACACTTACTCTTCTACTCTTCGGGTCAAAATTTGTTAAAAAAATATTAGAGCCCGGCGCTGGAGTCCTGTGCAAAAGTCGGGCAAAAATGAACAACGAGTGAAAATCAGGGTTCCAGCAAGGTTTTCGGTTGTACATATCGATGCTGGCGTAGATACTCTTACCTGCCTATGTACACCAAGACTTTCTCCCCCCGTCTCGTTTGCTGCCTTCTTGTGCTGCTCAGCGTCGTCCTGCTGGCGCCTTTTCCTGCGGTCAAAGCCAGCACCAGCGGTGTTGTCATCAGCCAGATCTACGGAGGTGGCGGCAATGCCGGCTCCACCTTCAAGAATGACTTCATCGAGCTTTTCAATGCCAGCGGCGTAACGGTGACTGTGGATGGCTGGTCCGTCCAATACTCCTCTGCGGCAGGTGCCACGTGGCAGGTAACAAACCTGAGCGGATCGATTGCTCCCGGCCAGTATTACCTGGTACAGGAATCTCAAGGAGCGGGTGGGACCACGCCGCTGCCTGCGCCGAACGCTACAGGCACAATCGCCATGAGCGCTACGGTCGGCAAGGTTGCTGTGGTGAGCAGCGCCGTTGCGCTAAGCGGCGGATGCCCGGTGGGCGGGGCGATTGTAGACTTCATCGGTTATGGAACGGGGGCGAGCGGAGCTTCCTGCTTTGAAGGCACTGCGGCCGCGCCTACCCTTACCAACACAACGGCCGACTTGCGCAAAGGCAACGGTCTTCAGGATACGGACAACAACACCGCCGACTTCGCTACGGGTGCTCCAAATCCACGTAATACACCGGCCGGCACCACGAATCCAAGCGGGGCGGGCGCCGCTAGCCCGGCGTCTGTGGCCCAGGGCGGAAGCGTGTTGCTGACAGTTCTGGTAACGCCGGGTGCAAGTCCTACCAGCACTGGAATCGTTGTGACCGGCGATCTCACCAACATAGGCGGATCGGCAACGCAATCATTTTTTGATGACGGAACAAACGGCGACGTTACCCCCGGCAACAACACATTCTCATTCGCCACCACCGTTGCTTTGGCGACCACAGGGGGAGCGAAGACTCTGCCGGTTACGATTTCGGACGCGCAAGGCCGCAGCGGCAGCGCAACCATCGCGCTTACCGTCACCGCGGCGCCACTGAACCTCGCGATTCATGACATCCAGGGCAACGGCGACACGTCGCCGTTTGTCACGCGGCTGGTTTCTACCACAGGAATCGTGACTGCGCGAAAGAGCAACGGCTTTTTCATCCAGACGCCGGATGGCTTAGTAGACGGCGATCCAGCAACGTCCGAAGGCGTTTTCGTCTTTACCTCCAGCGCACCTCCCGCCGCTGCCACCATTGGCAACCTGGTTCAGATCACTGGGACAGTGAGTGAGTTTGTCCCCAGCAGCGATCCCAACAGCCCGCCTGCAACTGAGATTTCCGGCTCGCCCTCGGTTTCATTGATCAGCACGGGCAATCCTCTGCCAATGCCGATTACGCTTACCGCCGCGGACACGAACCCCGCCGGGCCGATCGACCAGCTTGAGAGATACGAAGGCATGCGCGTCCATTTGGACGTTCTGAACGTGACGGCCCCGACGCAGGGGAGTGTTTCTGAAGCGAATGCGACATCAACGTCCACGGGCGTTTTCTTCGGCGTTCTGTCTGGCATTGCGCGGCCCTTCCGCGAACCCGGTGTGCAGTTGCCTGATCCTCTCCCCCTTGGGTCGCCGGTGGGCGTGACGCGGTTTGACGGTAATCCCGAGCTGATTCGTGTGGATAGCGATGCCTTGAGCGGTTCGGCTGCCATCAACGTAACCAGCGGCGCGACAGTAACCAGCGTGACTGGCCCGCTGGATTTTGCCTCACGCTTTTACACAATCGATATCGATCCGGATTCAGGCGCGGTAGCAACTGGCAACGTAAGCGCTACTCCAGTTCCGGTCGCGGCGGCCAACGAACTGGCAATCGCTTCTTTCAACATGGAGCGCTTCTTTGACACTGTGGACGATCCCGGTGTCAGCGATGTCGCGCTGACCGCTACGGCTTTCGCCAATCGTCTGAACAAGGCATCACTGGCGATCCGCAACGTCCTGAATATGCCAGACATTATCGGCGTGGAGGAGATGGAAAACCTGACCACACTCCAGGCTGTGGCCGACAAGGTCAACAGCGATGCGGTTGCCGCCAGCCAGCCCAATCCCAACTATCACGCGTTTCTGGTTGAGGGAAATGATGTGGGCGGAATCGATGTTGGCTTGCTGATTAAGGACAGGATCAACGTGATTGACGTGCAGCAGGTCGGGAAAGATACGACCTTTGTAGAGCCCGGCGGTAGTACGGCGTTGCTGAATGACCGTCCGCCACTTGTCCTGAGGGCCACGGCCTCACAGCCCGGATCTGATACCTCATTGCCGTTCACTATGGTGGTAAACCATCTGCGGTCGCTACTCAGCATCGATGATCCCGTGGACGGCGCTCGCGTACGCGCCAAACGGGAAGCGCAAGCGGAGTTCCTGGCCAACCTGCTCCAGTCTCATCAAGCCGCGGGTGAGAACGTTATTTCCGTGTGCGACTGCAATGCGTTTGAGTTCAGTGACGGATATGTTGACGTGCTGGGCACAATCATCGGCAGGCCTACGCCAGCCGACCAGGTTGTGACTGCCAGCCCGGACCTTGTGGACCCCGATTTCACCGACCTTGTCACTACTTTGCCGCATGACCAGCAGTACTCTTTCGTCTTCAATGGCAGCGCGCAGGTGCTCGATCACATTGTGGTGAACTCGACCCTGCTTTCCAGGTTCAGCCGCTTCGCTTATGCCAGGAATGATGCTGATTTCCCTGAAGTTTACCGCAGCGATCCCAACCGCTCAGAGCGCATTTCCGACCATGACATGCCGGTGGCTTACTTCATACTGCCGGAAGCAACCTCTCCGGTGCTGCACTTGCCGGCTGATATCACCGTGGAAGCCACGGGACCGAGCGGCGCGGTGGTCACCTTCACCGCGACGGCAACCGATGCAGTGGACTCGATCGTTGTGGTGACCTGTGTTCCGGCATCGGGATCCGTCTTCCCGGTGGGTACGACCGTGGTGAACTGCTCGGCCACCAACAGCCGCAACAAAACTGCGACCGGCAGCTTTAACGTGAATGTTGATGCTCCCGCGCCGGTGCTGCACTTGCCTGCCGACATCACGACTACGGCGACCAGTCCCAGCGGCGCTACCGTTAGCTTTGCGGCGACTGCCACGGACGTGGTGGACATCACGGTTCCCGTGATCTGCGTGCCGGCTTCCGGCTCTGTATTTGCGCTTGGTTCCACCACCGTCAACTGCTCGGCCACCAACAGCCACGGCAAGACAACAAGCGGCAGCTTCAGCGTGACGGTAGAGGCTCCCGCCCCTGTGCTGCATTTGCCAGCCAACATCACTGCCGAAGCCACCAGCCCCGCAGGCGCGATTGTTACGTTCTCTGCGATTGCTACGGATGCGGTCGACATTTCAGTGCCCGTGATCTGCGCACCGGCGTCAGGCTCGGTGTTTGCGTTCGGTTCCACCACCGTCAACTGCTCTGCCACCAACAGTCACGGCAAAACAACAAGCGGCAGCTTCAGCGTTAAAGTGGTGGATACCACGTCACCTGTTGTTGTCATTCTTGGTGTGAGCAACGGCGCGACTTACATCTTGGGCGCAGTTCCTGCGGCAAGCTGCTCTACCACGGACTCGGCTTCCGGAGTTGCGGTTGCGGCTACCGTTTCCACCACCGGTGGCACGTCGAATGGCGTGGGCCACTTTACCGCCACGTGCAGTGGCGCTGTTGACAATGCGGGTAACGCCGCTCCACCGGTCAGCGTGAGCTATGACGTGCATTACATCTTCAAGGGTTTCCTGTCACCGCTCAAGCCTGGAAACAACGGTGGGACCTTCGATGCGGGCGACAATCTTGATATCCGTTGGGAGCTTCTGAATGCCCAGGGTCGCCACATTGTAGCGCGGTCGGCAATCGTGGTGCTGCAAGCCGCGCCCAACCCCTCATGCATGATCGGCGGAGAATGTCCAAGGTTCAATCTGTTCCCGTCCGCGCATTCGCTGCTCGAGATCGATGATGGCGGCTTTGAGTTCGACTGGAAGACGAAAGGCCTGTCGCCCGGGTGCTATTCCATCCTGCTTACCTTGGACGACGGCACTACCAAGAGCACGGTTGTGAACCTGCGCCGCGATCGGGACCACGACGATCGCGACCGGGATCGCGACGGTCGCGACCACGACTAATCTTATTGGTGATGAACCAACACGGCGATTGAGTAGCGCAGGGCCGCGATCCGTAAGGTGACTTTTCTGCAATAGATGGGAAGTAACTGAAACAGCGCGGCCCTAGGTTCGTCCGTTCGGTGAGTAGGTCGACCGATCAGCCCACGTGGCTATGCGAAGGTTCTTCCTCAAGCTCTTCGGGAGACTCTTTGTCCTCTGGCTTGGAGATTTTGATTCCAACCGCGGCGAAGATGCGCTCTTTAGGAACAACGTCAAAGTCTGACGAACTCGCTTGCACGCGCGCCAGAGTTTCCGCGGAGGGTGGAGCGGAAACGGGATCACGATGCGTGATCGTCCAAATCCAGCCCAGCAGCGCCACCAGGTACGCGAATTGCCCTACTTCGCTGGAGATGCTTCTTAGAGTTGGGTCCTTATACATGCCCAGCACAAGCTTGGACGTGCCCTGCACGGTAAGATAGACGACAAAACCGATGGCGATCTCGGCTTCAGTGGATTTCCACGTCAATCCCAGTGGTTTAGATTGCACCAGCAAGATCCAGAGCAGGGCGGCATCGGCTAGAAAAATCGTTCGCTCAATGGCCAACGGTAGATCAATGAAAACCACTGTATGCTGGCTCGGGGCCATCACTGACAACGCAACCGCCGTGGAAACGCCCAGGACCGCCCAAAAGCAGAACCTGGCAATCGTCCGTCCTGGAAGCGACTCAAATGGGTCCAGGATTTTTACCAGGATTTCCAGAACAACCAGGTTGATCAGGACAGCTTCGATAAGATCGAAAAGATAGAAACCAATTGCGTAGTAGATCGACGTCGGGCTGGCAAGAAACGACAATGCCAGCATGACGATCGACTGGGCCGCCATATAAAAGAGGTAATAACGGAACACCTTCCAGCTATCGTAAAAACTTCTCCTTCTAGTCAGCACCCAGCACGCAACAAACTGGAAGAAAATGATGCCGATCCAGAGCGCGTACTCAACTAAGGAGAAATAATGTTTCATAACTGGTGGCTACGGATTGATGTTAGCGTCATCGGAAATGCTCGCAGGAGGTAGTGGAGGCGGAGCCCCGCCGCTTGGGGCATTTGGACCCGCAACCGGGGTCTTGCCAGGTGTGGTCGAGCCTAATAGCAAAGTCAGAACGAGGATAATGTATGTCATACAGGGAACCTTCCTTGCCTCGATGTACAGTCTTCGAGGAATTAGAATCGGCAAATGGCCTTCGGTCCGGCAGGAATACTTCCTGCCTGAGACAAAATACCCAGCCGCTTCTAATTATTTCGGCAGGCGACGTGCAATGCCACATACCATAAGGTCAGCGACTTGAGTCACATTGGTTAGTGTCCCCCCGACGACACCGGCAGTTTCGCTGAGAAATAGTTATAAGCTGTTTATTATTCAATGGTTTATGATTTAACGAGCCTGTCCCTGAATGATTGAGACTGGCAAGGACGCGAGCCATGTTCCCTTCAAGATTTTATCTGGTTTTTTTGATCATTTTCTTTGTTGCAGCTGCTTCTGCGCAGACGGCGGAAGCGCCACGACGCCTGAGGGTGTAGGAAAAGTCTCTTTTGCTATTTCCTGCGCTATGGAGTCCCGGCCGCCATTCGATAAGGGCGTGGCTTTGCTCCACTCCTTCCAGTATGAAGCATCACAAAAAGTCTTTCGAGCAGGCGTCGCACGCCGATCCCAATTGCGCGATGGCCTACTGGGGATTGGCCATGTCAGGCTACAAGCAGCTTTGGGACGGCGCCACGGAGAAGGCCTTAGCGAAGAGCGGCGAGTATCTTGAAAAAGCCAAAAAACTGGGAACCGTGAATCAGCGCGAAAAAGAATACATCAAGGCGGCGGATGGGCTCTTTGCTGGCGGTGTTCCCCGGCGGACCCTGCGGGCCGCCGCGGACCATGAAGACGCGAATGATCCAGGTTCTTTTTTTCCTCCGGCGCGTGAAATGCTGGGTGACCTGCTGCTTGAGTTGCGCCAGCCGGCCCAGGCGCTGGCTGAGTATGAAGCGGAACTCAAGCTGTCTCCGAACCGTTTCAATGGGTTATTCGGAGCTGCCACCGCAGCGCACCTGTCCTGCGATTCCAACAAGCCGGAAAACTACTCTGCCACGCTGCGTGAGATATGCGGTCCCAAAGCCGATCGCGAAGAACTTCATAGTGGAAATCTGGCTGCATTGAAAAACAATTAGTTCTTGAGTGCCGGAACAGGCAGGGAAGGCCTTTGTCTGAATCGCCCAACTGGTTTCGCAGACGCTGTAACGATGACGATGAATGCAGTTACTTTAGCCAGCTTCTGGCCAGTTCTGCTTCCTCGTAAATAGAACGCAATGCCAGGCGTGTTTCATTGACCAGGAACAAGCAGCCTACCACTAACCCGACGAACCCAACTGTTCCGGCAATAAAGCTGATGGCGACAATTGCTTCAAATGGGAACTTGTATTGCGTGGAGATCAGGCTGGCGCCAAGAATAGATACCAGGCTGGCGGCAGCAAACGCTCCGATGGACCCGTAGAAGAAGCTCATGGCGCGAACCAGCAGCGCGCCCCGGTTTTCCAGACGGCCCATATGGCGCACCCACATGTCTTTGGTTGCCGCGTCGGGGTTGACTTCGTGAAATTCCTTCGCCAGGTGCCGCGTCCGGTCGACAACCCGCGCCAGCCGGTTCCCAGTCCCCAGGGCCAGCACCGAGGATGCATTGGTAAAAACAGCGGGCGCCGCAATCAATGTCAAAACGGCAAAGGGATTATCAGTGACGGAGGGTACCATGACAGCAACAGTATGCTGTCTGGCTGGCACAAAAGGGAAGGGGTTGATTTTTCTCCGTACATGCAAGTTCCTCTGAAGCGGGATTGGACACCCGAGTTTCCCCGGCCTTATCCTCTTTAACATGGCTTTTGAAGCGATCCGATTGATCACGTTTGATTGTTATGGCACTTTGATTGACTGGGAAACGGGAATGCTGGCGTCGCTCCGCCCCTTATTTTCTCGCGACGGCCATCAGGTCCCTGATGCGCAGCTTCTCGAAGTTTACGGAGAAATCGAAGCGGACCTGGAGGCCGGTCCTTATCTCCCTTATCGTCAGGTGCTTTCGCAGACGGCGCAAGAGATGGGTCGCCGTTTGGGCATGGAAGTTTCCAGCGCGGGTGCCGCGGATTTCGCGCAGTCCCTGGTGCAGTGGGAGCCGTTTGCCGATACTGTGGCCGGTTTGCGGACGCTGGCCAAGCATTTTCGTCTGGGGATCATATCGAACATCGACGATGATCTATTTTTCGCCACGCAAAAAAAACTGCAGGTCGAATTTGATGTGATCGTTACCGCTCAGCAGGTGCAGAGCTACAAGCCATCGCTAAAGAACTTCCAGGAGGCCCTGCGCCGCAGCGGCCTGAAGAGAGAGCAGATACTGCATGCGGGCCAGAGTGTATATCATGACATTGTGCCGGCCAACGCTCTTGGTCTCATGAACGTCTGGGTCAACCGACCGTCGCACAGGCCGAACATGGGAGCGGTCAGGCCCGCGGTTGCCCGGTCGTCTTTCGAAGTGCGCAGCGTGGCCGAATTGGCCGCGCTGGTTACGCCCAGCGGCAGGAGCGCTTACGGCGCTAACTGAGGCGCCGGCATCCAAGCAACGCCTGATGATGCTCCTGGGTCGGCGCAGGCAATTGCGCATGGAAAACCGAATCTGTGACCGGACAAGGCTTCCCGAGCTAGAATGAGGTCTGCCAGAGGAATAGTCCATGTCGGCTCCACTGAAGCACCGTTTAACGCAACCGCTCATCCGCCACAATGGTTTGCATCGTCCCGCAACCTGGGACGAAGCGCTGGGCCGGGTTGTTCAGGGTTTTAGCAAATCCATTGCCAGGCATGATCCTCGAGACTTCGGTATGTTCAGCTGTTCCAAGACTACGAACGAGCTGAATTACGTTGCCCAGAAGTTTGTCCGTTCGGTGATGGGGACGAACAACATTGACAGCTGCAACCGTACTTGACACGCCCCCAGTGTCGCCGGTCTGGCGGCAGTCTTCGGAGCGGGTGGAGGGACAAGTTCGTACCGCGAGAGCGAGGAAGCCGATGTAATCCTGCTGTGGGGCTCGAACGCGCGTGAGACGCATCCGATTTTCTTTCATCACGTGTTGAAGGGCGTGCGCAACGGGGCAAAACTTTTTGTGATTGACCCGCGCCGCACGAGTTCTGCGCAGTGGGCGGATGTGTGGCTGGGCATCGACGTTGGCTCTGATATCTCACTAGCCAACGCCATGGCGCGTGAGATCATCACCGCCGGGTTGGCCAATGAAAAATTCATCCAGCACGCTACCAGCGGCTTTGAAGCCTACAAAGTGCATGTTGATAAATACACCCTGGAACGCGCTGAGCGCGAAACCGGAGTGCCCGCTGAGGCAATCCGTCAGGTAGCGCATGCGTACGCTCGCGCTGGACGAGCGCAGCTTTGCTGGACGCTGGGCATCACCGAGCACCACAACGCCGTGGACAACGTGGTTGCGCTGATCAATTTATCTCTGCTCACCGGACATGTGGGTCGTTACGGCAGTGGCGTGTGCCCCCTGCGCGGACAGAACAACGTGCAAGGCGGCGGCGACATGGGCGCCATTCCTGACCGACTTCCCAGTTTTCAGCACATTGAAAACGATGAGCTGCGGGCCAAGTTCGAGTGCGCCTGGGGAGTCAAGATCCCACCGAAACGCGGATGGCACATCAGCGACATGCTGAATGCCATGGAGCGCGGAGAATTGACTACGCTCTATGTGCTGGGTGAGAACCCCGCGGATTCAGAGGCGGACCGTCATCGTGCTCTCAAGCTGCTGGGCGGACTTGAATTCATGGTGGTCCAGGACCTCTTTTACACCAAAACGGCTGAAATGGCGGACGTGGTATTGCCTGCGGGAGCAGGCTGGTGCGAAAGCGATGGGACGGTAACCTCAAGCGAGCGCCGCGTCCAGCGCGTGCGGCGTGCTGTGCCGCCACCTGAGGGCGTCCGCGATGATACGGAGATCATCTTCGAACTTGCGCGCCGTCTTGGTCATGACTGGGGGACGTCGAACGCAGAAGCTATTTGGAATGAATTGCGTCCATTAAGTCCCATGCACGGCGGCATGAGCTACGCGCGCCTGGAAGAGCTTGGCGGAATCCAATGGCCTTGTTATGACGAATCGCATCCCGGCGAATTGTTCCTGCATGGCCGGCTCTGGCATGATCCGTTGATCGGTCCGCGCGCGCCCTTCAGCGTGGTAGAGTTTGTGCCACCTGTCGACCATCTGGATGAAGAATTTCCAATCCGCCTGACCACTGGACGCCGTCTTGATTCCTACAACACCGGCGTTCAGACAGGACGGTACAGTTCACCACTTCGTCACCTTGAGGCGATTGATCTCGCTCCGGAAGACGGACGGCATTACAATGTGCGCGAAGGCGAGAAGGTTCGCATCAGTTCGCGGCGGGGTTCGGTCATTGCGCCGGTAAGGTTCGATCCCGGATTGCGTCCTGGCCTCGCATTTTTGACCATGCATTTTACCGATCAGGTAGCCACGAACGATTTGACCATTGACGCGGTCGATCCAAAATCTGGAACGTCGGAGTTCAAAGCGACCGCCATCCGGATCGAAAAGTGCACGGAGGAATAATTGGACCTTCACCTGACCGCTGCGCGTCCCACACCAGAAGAGCAAGCCGCGGTTGATTCCGAATTGGGAGTGGCCGAGTCAGGTTGGGAGGGAGGCAAGCGCGCTGAGTCCGATACCCGCGCGGCTTACGGCGGAGCCGGTAAGGCAGGAGCACGCCGCCATCTGTTGCTTCCTGTTCTGCACGCAATTCAAAAGCGCATTGGCTGGACCAGTCCCGGCGCCCTCAACTATGCGGCCCTACGACTGGATGTTCCACCCGCGGAAGTTCACGGCGTGGCGTCGTTCTATGGAATGTTTTCGCTCACGCCACGTCCGCGCGTGGTGGCCCACGTCTGCGATGACATCGCCTGCCAGGCCGGTGGCGCAGAAGATCTTTGCGCGATTCTGGGAAAAAAACTTGGGCCGCAAGGCGCGCCTTGCATGGGTGGCCGCGTTACGTGGCTTCGCAGCAATTGTCTGGGCCTGTGCGAGCGCGCGCCCGCAACGTTGGTCACTAAGGCCGGGGGAACAGCTAAAGAGCGAGTGCTTGCTCCGGCAGTGCCTGATCGCCTGCAATCTTTGCTGGACGATGCCGCCGCCGATGTGATGCCGACTGCGTCTGACGTTTTAAACACGCAGCTCTCGGTGCCGCAGGCGGGGTCACGACAGTTGGTTCTCTTGCGCCGCGTTGGCCGGGGCGATTCGGCGGACATCGATCGCTATCAACGGCTCGGCGGTTATGAGGCATTGCGCAAATCTCTGGAGATTGGCCCCGAGGGCGCGCTGCGCGAAATCACGGCGTCAAAGCTGCTGGGCCGGGGTGGAGCTGCTTTTCCCACGGCAAAGAAATGGGAAGCGCTTTACGTCCAGCGTGGTCAACTGAACAGCGACCCCGGTCGCAAACATTACGTGATCTGCAATGCCGACGAATCAGAACCGGGGACATTCAAAGACCGCATCATTATGGAAGGCGACCCGTTTGCCGTTCTTGAAGGGATGACGATTGCCGCTTTCGTCACCGGTGCGGAGCAGGGATATATCTATCTGCGCGGCGAGTACCCGTTCGCCGCCGAGCGGCTTACGCAGGCCATTCAGGCAGCCCGCAAAGATGGGTTCCTGGGCGATAACATTCTGGGCAAGGGACTCCGCTTTGATGTAGACCTGCGGCGCGGCGCCGGCGCCTATATCTGTGGTGAGGAGACGGCGTTGTTCAATTCCATTGAGGGTTATCGCGGCGAACCGCGTAACAAGCCTCCTTTCCCAACTCAGGCCGGACTCTTCCACCAGCCCACCGTAGTCAACAATGTGGAAACGCTGATCAACATTCCCGAAATCATCCGCCAGGGCGGGGCCGCATATGCGAGTGTAGGCACAGAGCAATCTTCAGGGAACAGGCTCTTCTGCCTTTCCGGGCATGTAACCAGTCCGGGTGTTTACGAAGTGCCCATGGGCATCACGCTTCGCAAGCTCATTGATACCGCAGGTGGCATAGGTGGCACCGGCCGATTGCAGGCTGTGCTGCTGGGTGGGGCAGCGGGCACTTTTGTTTCTCCCAAGGAGATCGATACTCCGCTCACCTTCGAAGGCGTGCGGGCCATTGGAGCCACGCTGGGATCCGGGGTCGTTATGCTGCTCGATGACAGCATTGACCTCAAGCGGGTACTGTTACGCATCGCCGCCTTTTTTCGCCACGAGACGTGCGGCCAGTGCGTGCCTTGCCGCGTAGGGGTTGTGCGCCAGCAGGAAGCACTGGAGCGCCTGGTTGCGGGCCGTCCGCAAGGTGCCAAAGCGGATGAGATTGCCACGTTGCGAGAGGTGGGACAAGCCATGCGCGATGCTTCTATTTGTGGTTTGGGCCAGACCGCCTCTACCGCGTTGGAGTCGGCGCTGAACCGATGGAACATATTCTGATGAAAGAAAACCCACAAGCAGCAACATCTGCCGTTACCGAACCAGCGCTCGCGCCGACGCCGCTGGTCCCTATTCCACGTGGACCAGTTCCGCAGGCGCCGCCGGAGCCGCAGCGCCGCATGGTCGAAATCAAGATCGACGGGCAATCCACCACGGTGCCGGAGGGATCGACCATTCTAGACGCCGCCCGCAAGCTTGGTATCGAAACGCCCACGCTGTGCTTTCTTGAGAGCCTCACGCCGGTCAACGTATGCCGGGTTTGCGTGGTGGAACTGGGCGGATCACGCACGCTGGTTCCGGCGTGTTCACGCAAGGTCGAGTCCAACATGTCGATCAAGACCGACTCCGATCGCGTGCGTTTGTCGCGGCGTATGGTGCTGGAGTTTCTGGCTTCGTCCGTGGATGTCTCTACGGCCCCTGCGTTTCCCGCCTACATGGATCGCTATGGCGCGCGGCCGGAACGCTTTGGTCCGTCTCCCACCACCGTGGCCCAGCCGGTTAAGATCGATAATGATCTATATGTTCGCGATTACTCCAAGTGTATTCTCTGCTACAAGTGCGTGGAAGCCTGCGGCGTGGACGCCCAGAACACCTTTGCCATCGCCGTGGCCGGGCGCGGCTTCTCCGCGCACATCGCCACGGAATTCGATGTGCCGTTGCCGGATTCGGCCTGCGTTTATTGCGGAAATTGCATCGGCGTGTGCCCCACCGGCGCGCTCATGTTCAAGAGCGAATATGACATGCGCCAGGCGGGCACATGGGACGAGTCGCGCCAGGAACAAACCACCACCATCTGTCCTTACTGTGGCGTCGGTTGCAACCTGACTTTGCATGAGCAGGACGGCAGGATCGTCCGCGTGACCTCGCCCATCGATCACTCCGTCACGCACGGCAATCTTTGTATCAAAGGACGCTTCGGCTGGCAATTTGTTGACATTGAGCCGGCAGAGAAGAAGCCCGAAAAGTAGACTATCCTTCCTTTACTTTCGCCAGATAAGCCCGTATTCGCTTCGCGTTGGCGCCAACGTCGCTTTGTCCGATGCGGGAGAGCGAGCGCACATCCACACGGCTACCTCTGCCGGAGGATGTGATGCGCACGCTGACGTCGTCCTTAAAGCCGAACCAGAAAGTCGTCGCTGTAGCTTCAATGCGGTCGTGTACGGGATCGCTGGCGACAATCTCCCATCCCATGGTGTGGGCGGTGGCAAGGGCGCGATCAAAGGCCTGCACTGGCGGAATACTCAAATCCAAGGTAGCGATGTCAGGATAAACGTTGTGTTGGACGCGAGCGATTTTATCGTCATAAACCGCTGAGTTAATCCGCGGGCCGGTACCGCGCAAAGGAAGAACGGCGGAGAACTGCGGCGGGTCTATCGTGTCGGTCGTGATGTCATGCAAAGGGTTTCTGACGGCAGAGGCAATATTCAGCGCGGGGAGTACCACGGCCACAACGCCCGCAGCCAGGCCAACCATGGCGGACCCACGCCCACCCAGCTTGTCGCGGGAGGCGATGATGATCCCGGTCAGCGCGAAAACTACGGTGAACACTCCGAATAGCAGAGCAATGGGGACAAGCAGCAATCCCACGGTGAGTCCCCATAAGTGAAGGCGATAGCCTGGGCCGGCGACGATAAGAAACAACCCCGCCAGCAAACCCAGCCACAGGCCGATTGTTGCTGCTTTGGATTTCTGTTCGTTTACAGGTTTTTCGGTCACAGTATTTCCCATGATCTCCTCCGTGCGAAGGGAAAGTCTCTCTTATTCGGCACGGTTGTGGCAAGAGCAGGAGGCGGGTTTAGATCATCTGTGCCGGTGCTTGAACGCGTGCTTACCCTGAGCATAGTCGGACACTACCTGACCGCTGCCGTGTAATTTGTATTTGTAGGTAAGCATTCCTTCCATGCCAACCGGGCCGCGAGCATGGAGTTTGCTGGTGCTGATGCCCAGTTCCGCGCCAAAACCATAGCGGAAGCCGTCGGCAAAGCGCGTGGAGGCGTTGTGAAAGACGCTGGCAGCGTCCACTTCATCCATGAAAAGTTGGGCCGCCTGCTTGTCTTGAGAGACAATGCACTCGGTATGGCGTGAGCCGTAGTGGTTGATGTGTTCAATGGCCTCGTGGAGACCAGCTACAACCTTGATGGTGATCTTGAGGTCACAATATTCAGTCCACCAGTCTTCTTCGCTTGCATCGGTGATATTCAAATCGCTGCAACAGTCTTTGGTGTGCTGGCATCCGCGGACCTCGACATCCGCCGCTTGCAAACTGCGTACAAGCTGAGGCAGAAAACTCTCAGCCACTTCTTCATGCACCAGAACTTTTTCCACGGAGTTGCAGGCCGCAGGGTATTGCACCTTGGCATCGACAGTGATTTCCCTGGCCATATTCAGATCGGCCGTCGCGTCGACATAAATGTGGCAGACGCCGCTGCCATGTCCAAGCACGGGAATCCGGCTGTGCTGAAATACAAAACGCACAAACTCAGTTGAGCCGCGCGGCACCACCAGGTCGATCTCCCTTTCCATGGTGAGGATCTCAAGAACCTCCGCCCGCTCCTCGATCAGGCAGATAGCAGGAGCGAGTGCAGAATCATGCGCAGAGAGTGCGTCGCGCCAGATGGACGCCAGCACGCGGTTGGTGTGCCTGGCTTCCGATCCGCCTTTCAATACCAACCCGTTTCCCGATTTTATGGCGAGTGAGCCCACCTGCGGAACCACGTCAGGCCGGGATTCAAAAATCACGGCGATGACGCCCAACGGGCAGGGCATTTTGTACAGCGTAAGCCCGTCGTCAAGCTCGGTGGTTGCGATCACATTGGCCAGCGGATCTTGCAATCGCGCGACATCGCGGATGCGAACGGCCATTTCTCTGATGTTCGAAGGTTTCGTCCTCAGGCGGTCGGCCAGCGCCTGGGCAACGGTCCCGGCGGCCACCGCGTCTGCAATCCCGGCACAATCACGCTGGTTGGCGGCAACGATTTCATCTTCCCGAGATTCGATTTGTTCCGCTGCTATCAGCAAGACTCGATTACGGTCCGCTCCGGTCAAACGGGCCAGGCTGCGCGCCGCCTTTCGCGCCTGCTGAATCTGTTCGCGCAGAGACTGCGTTTGTTGGTGCTGGGCCTCAGCGTTCCTGGGCATAAGTTTTTTCTTTCTCGGAATAAATCAGGAAATTCTCGCGGCGTACCAGCATACCTCGCCGCGGCCCTTCGGTGGAAAGGTGGTCCGCAAGCTGGCGGCTGCTGCATTCGGCAATTCCTTTACCCACGGTATTTTCTTTCTCGTCCACAACGGCAATGACCTGTCCCGTGGAAAACTCACCTTTGCAGGCGGTCACGCCGGAGACGAGCAAGCTCGCCTGGCCGTCCAGCAGCGCGCTCCTGGCATTGGCATTGATCGTGACCTGTCCGCTGACCGTCGCGGCAAAAGCCAGCCACCGTCGCTTGCCGGCCATGCGCAAGCCGGGCAGGAAAAGCGTGCCCACAGCATCGCCTTGAAATATTTTTTCCAGAATTCCTGGGGTCTTTCCGTTGGCGATCACGACCACCCCGCCCGCCTGCATGGCGATCCCAGCGGCATCCAGTTTGGCTGCCATTCCACCACGGCCAAGCGCCGAGGCCCCGCGGGCGGAGTTGCGGATTGCCGGCGTGATCTGCGTAACCATGGAAACGACTGAAGTGGGACTGGCTCCATGCGCTCCGCCGTAGAGCAGGCCGTCAACGGTGGAGAGAAGAATGAGCGCGTCAGCGTCAAGCTTGCTCAGGACCAAAGCGGCAAGGCGGTCATTGTCGCGAAAGACAGGCGCCTGCTCCGTATAGATGTTGGTGACGGTGTCATTTTCATTTACCACGGGGACCGTGCCCAGCTTGAGAAGTTTTTCAAAGGTCTGGCGAAGAATGCGATAGCGATTCAGATCACTGAAATCATCTTCGGTAACCAGCACCTGCGCGACCTTGATGCTGTGGGGCCGGAAAGAAGCAGCATATGCTTCCATCAGTTTGCATTGACCCACGGCGGCGCACGCGCGGGTCACGCTGGCATCACGCAGACGTGTGCGATGGATCCCCAGTTCCGCGGCTCCCAGGGTGACAGCGCCGGAACTAACCAGCACCACCTGGCGTCCTCCGAGTACCAGGCCGGCAAGTCCATTGGCCAGCGCGTCCACTTGCAGCGGATCAAACTCATTGCCGGTATCACATACAACACCGGTTCCCACCTTGACCACAATCCGGCGAGCATTCACCAGAAGCGAACGACGATCGATCCCGTCGGGATGTGACTCAAATGCGGCGGTCATGGGACGGTCACTTATCGTAAAAATGAAACTCTACTCTGTTGGCAGCGGGGGAGGGATTTTTGCGGCTTTCAAAATACCGCTAGCCCAGGTCCGCCCCTCGGCGCTGAGAACGCGCGATCTTCGGGGACATGTGCGGCCGGGCTGAACGGCAAAAGATCGCGATGAGCGAACTATAACGAATCATGCCCTGATGCCGCAAGCCGCCATTATCCGTCACTTCAGTGGAGCAGGCCGTTGACAGGGAGCGTAAATCCTCAGATAACACAAGTGTTTTAGACACCGGTATTCGCTGTTTTGTTACCAACAAATGTAGCTTTTCTTGTTTGCGAAATCAGAGTGGTCCTTGTTTTTGCTGTTTAAAAGTGCGCTGCCTAAAAACCTGCTATCAGTAAAGATACGTAAAGGCGCTAGCCAGAACCGCCTGCGGTGCTTATACTTTCCTGCACTCAGCGTACCATCTGTTTAAGGTACGCTCTCTGTCCGCAAGTTCTGTAATCCCCAAACTTCAGGAGGCTGCCGTGAAAAAGCTCGTCTTTTCGCTGTTGATGTTTCTTGCAACCTGGTGCGCGGCTGAAGTCAAGCTGTTGCGCCATCCCAGTTATCACAATGGCAAGGTCACTTTCAAGCTACCTGGGTGATATCTGGGGTAGCGAATGAGGACGGCAGCAACGTCCAGCGTTTGACCGTGCACCGCGCGCGCGACATCTATCCGCGGTTTTCACCCGACGGCAAGTGGATTGCTTTCTCCTCCAAATCGCTACGGCAACTATGACGTCTTTGTGATTCCCGCCGAGGGTGGCGGGGCCAAACAACTTACCTTTCACTCCGCCCAGGACCTGGTAGTCAACTGGACGCCGGACAGCAAGAAAGTGCTGTTCCAGTCATCCCGAGGGTTGCTGTATCCCGGAATTCCAAACCTCTTTGAGGTCTCGATTGATGGCGGCCTCGAACAGCCCGTTCCTACGGACTGGGGATGCTGGGGCGGCTTTTCTCCGGACGGCACCAAGCTGGCGTTTAATCGTCATCCCATGGTGTGGTGGCGCCAGCATTATCGCGGCAGTTACGCCGCCGATCTTTGGGTGATGGACGTGAAGGCAAAAAAGTTTACTCATCTCGAAGACAGCGACTACAAGGGAAACTATTTCTGGCCCATGTACGCCTCGGACAGCAATATCTATTTCGTCTCCGACCGCCTGTCCGACGAGAGCCACATCAAGCCGGGAAGCCATGAAGTCCTGAAGAGCACAAATAATCTTTGGAAGATCCCGGAGCACGGAGGGCACGCCGTCCAGGACACGCATCATGAAAGCGGACGGATGTTTTTTCCCTCGATTTCGAGCGACGGCAATTTCCGCAGCCACCCGCTTCATCTCTACCACGCGTGAGAGGTCGGCATAGTGAATGGCGTGGTCGACGCCGGGCTTAAGATTGCGCAGGCGGTAAGCGCAGCTTCTCCGCGTGTTTGGTCGCGCGCTACCAGCACCAGGCGCGCGCCCATGGCCGCCAGCTGTTCCGCGGCAACCTGCCCAATCCCCGATGTCGCACCTGTAATCACAACAGTCTTTCCGCGCATGGTCCCCTCTCTATCGTCCGAGCACCGGGTAATGGCTGGCAATAGCCATAAAGAACAGCATAGGAAATGACAGCACAAAGTTGGCGCGGGCTGCCAATTGGGCCAGGCGTGCCAGCTTAGCGGCTTCTGCCGGCATCGGCGTGCCGTTGGCAGCGCTTTCCACGGTCCAGCGAATGATTTTCTTCTGCATGCGCCACACAATGCCCCATACGTTCAACAGCATGAACCAGCCGAGTCCGCCTCCGATGCCGATCGCCAGCAGACGATTGCTTTCCCATCCGTGCGCGTTCAGATCAAGGTAGAGCCATCCGGCCGTGATTACAACAAGGCCCATCACCATGCCGAACACGGGGCCTTTTTTCAGGATTTCAGCCGGGGCCATGAGCATGCCCATTTCAATCGCGAAAGCCACAGTCCAGATGCCAAAGAATGTTCCAATGGCTCCGCCGCCGCTGGTTTGCGCGTTGCGCGCATCAGCTCCGACGATCATCATCCAATACCAGATTCCGGCAAGGACCGTTACCACGGACGCCCAACGGAACCACCACAACGCACGAGGCATCAGCAGAGGCACCACCTTCGCGCGCGTGGCGGCATCAAGCTGTTTCAGGAAATCCGCGTTCACCAGGACAAAGAAATACAACAGTCCGACCCACGTGATGCCACCGATGAAGTGTATCCAGCGCAGCACGAGCTGAAGGTGCGGAGTAAAGCCTTCTGGCAGTGCGATGCGCGGCGCAAGCAATAACATGAACGACAGCAGGTACATTTCGCCTCCGTAATTCATAGAGCCGTTGTTGCCATCCCGATACAGCGAGACAATCATGGTAGCAAAATCGACCGAGGATTGACTCAGAGCGCTATCGCGCTTGCTCTAGCGAAGGGACATCTGAGAAAAACATGTTGACTGGCAATTATATTTCGATTAATGTAGAAATATAGAAGCTATGGCTACTGCAAAAATAGAAAACGTTTCCCGGTTCGCCGACATGCTGTCCGCCATGGGCACCGAGCCCCGGTTGCGGATCATGCGGCTCCTACTGTCTGCCCATCCCGAAGGTATGGTGGTGAACGAAATCGGCGACGAGCTTGAGATCCCCAGTTCCACGCTCTCCCATCATCTGGAAAAGCTGAAGAATGAAGAACTGGTGCAGGTACGGCGTGAGGGCACGTTCCTCCGCTATTCAGCCAACACAGCGTCGCTCGGCGAGCTGCTTGGTTTTTTGTATGCCGAGTGTTGTACCCGCAACAAGGCGGTTGAGCCGCAGCGCATTGTTTGCTGTAAATAAATGCTTGGTCAGAAATGTAAAGTCCAGGAGAATAAACTATGAGCACACAAGACATTAAAGAAGTGGTGAAAGAGAAATACGGCGAGGCGGCGCGGCGCATAACCGCCGGGCAAGGAAGCTCATGCTGTGGCGCTACGGCTTGTTGCGGCGCCGAGATCGATCCCATCACCAGGGACTTGTATGACCAGTCTCAGACCAGCGTTCTGCCTGAAGAGGCGGTCAAGGCGTCACTTGGCTGCGGTAATCCTACGGCGCTGGCGCAACTCAACCCCGGTGAAACCGTGCTGGATCTGGGTTCGGGTGGCGGAATTGACGTGTTGCTCTCCGCGCGACGCGTTGGTCCCACGGGAAAAGCCTACGGCCTGGACATGACCGATGACATGCTGGCGCTGGCGCTTGAGAACCAGAAAAAGTCCGGTGTAACCAACGTTGAGTTTCTTCGCGGTGAGATTGAAAACATCCCGCTGCCTTCCAACTCCGTGGATGTGATCATCTCCAACTGCGTGATTAATCTTTCCGCGGACAAAGACCGCGTACTGCGTGAAGCTTTCCGCGTCCTGAAGCCCGGTGGACGCTTTGCCGTGTCTGACGTGGTGGTGCGCGGTGAGGTGCCGGAGGCAGTGCAGAAGAGCTTGATGATGTGGGTCGGATGCATTGCCGGAGCGCTCCGTGATACCGACTACGTGAGCAAGCTGACTGCTGCCGGATTCGGATGCGTCACGATTGAGCCAACGCGCATCTACAACATTGAGGATGCCCGCGCCTTTTTGACGTCCGAAGGTATGGATGTAGACGCCATTGCTCCTCTTGTCGACGGAAAATTCATGAGCGCCTTTGTCCGCGCAACCAAACCGATAACGCAGAATACAACTTCGCAAAAGACAGCGGGACTTGATATCGTTAAGTGTTGTTGAGGAACAGCCGTTCGGACAGACCAGCAGCTGGCTTTGAGGATTGATCGTGGCTTCCTTGACGGGAGGTAGCATGACTGTGCGACATGTGCGTTGTGGATTTTGTTTCTTAGTGTGTTTGGTGCTGAGGAGCTCCGCTTTGCTTTCTGCTCAGACAACCGCCCCGCCACAGCGCGCGCGAGCGGCTGATGGCATCAAGGGGCCGCAACGCGGGGTCACTGTCGATCCCACGCCAGCATCGACGCCGGCCACGCCCAGAGGATCTTATTATGCGTTGGTGATCGGTAACAACAATTATAAATTTGTTAACCATCTCCAGACTGCCGTCAGCGATGCTCAAGCTGTGGCCAAGATGCTGAGAGAGAGCTACGGATTCGATGCCAAAGTCTTGCAAGATGCTACGCGAGAGCAGGTCATTACCGCCCTGAGCGGGTACCGTCACACACTTTTGCCAACCTCCAATTTGCTCATCTACTATGCCGGCCATGGCTATCATGACCGCGAAGTGGACGAAGCATACTGGATTCCAGTAGACGCCACGTTGGACAACCCCGCCAACTGGATCAGCGCTAACGATATTACCAAGGCGATTCGCGCCATCCAATCGAAGCACATTCTCATCATTTCGGACAGTTGCTACTCCGGCGCCTTGATGCGCGACATCTCGCCAACCATCAAACCAGAGGAGAACAGCGCGTATGTCGCGAAGATGCTGGCTTCAAAGTCGCGGCACCTGATGTCCAGCGGCGGAGATGAACCTGTCGCGGACGGTGGTGGAGGTGCAGGACACTCGATCTTTGCCAACGCCCTGCTCGAGAGCCTGAGCACGATGGAAGAAAAGGAATTCTCGGCGGGGGACCTGTTTCAAAGGTATGTGAAACGGGGCGTCGCAGGGCGATCTAGCCAGCTCCCGGATTACGGCCCTATCCGCAACTCTGGCGATGAACACGGCGATTTCGTCTTTTACCGGTTCAAAGACAGCAAAGCACCCGCCGCGACAACAAAGAGCGATCAGTTGCCGCACATTATCGGCGGCGACCCTCAGCCAGATGCTGCTCCAGAGACGTCCTATCTCGCGCCGAGCCCGGCCGGTTCGGAAGCGACTGCAAGCAGCCCGGCGACGCTTGGCGAGTACATATACGCTATGCCATCACGCTGGACAGCCCAGACGTATTCGGATGGCATTGTGCTCTTGTCGCCCGTCTATGGCACCAATGAAAGGTGCGTGGTTACACTCTGGCCGACGCGTTCAGCAGGAGCGAGTCTACTGGCCGACGCTGACAGCATTTTTCAGGATGTGTACAAGACCTACGAACTCAGAAATCAGACCGTCCGCGGCACTCCCATGCCGCACTCGATCGTGCGCGGTACTTCAGGACAGGGCTGGGATTACGTGGTCATACGAAGAGGCGTTGCTCCCCGCGGTTCGCCTGAGTCCCGGCTGGGGTTCGTTTTCGTGGCGAAGCTGAACAACCGTCTGGCCGTGATCTCCGGCGTTTCCCGGGACCCTCTGGTAAGTTCGTGCATGGGAGAACTGGTCTACAATGCATGGCCCAGGTTTTTCTATAGCCTGAGCTTCAAGAACTGGCCCCCGACGGACCAGGGTTCCGCGATGCAACAGAAGGTTGCCGGAGTCTGGACAGCCGCTACTGCTACGGCCGCTGATCAGATGGCCTTCGCCGCGAACGGCCGGTACGGTGGCGCAGCTGCCGCTCAGCAATACAACAGAATTAACAGTACGGAAGTCTTGCGAACAACCCAGGCATATTTTGGCAACGGGGCCTATACCCTGCGAGGAAACACCATCACCTTGACGCCGGACGACCGGAAAAACCAGCCTGAAACCGGCTTCATCCGGGTGGAAGAAGAGAGCAAAGATGAGGGGAGAAGCTGGGTGGAATCACTCTATCTGTTGAGAATCAGCGCGATTGACGGCAAAGACTATGAGGTACGTTACTTCAAGAAATAAGGTAAACAAAGGGCATTTCTTCCCCGGACCGCCGACCAATCCGGCTGCAATTTTTAGGGTTTGGCGGATCTTGCATAAACAATGGCGTATTTTGCATGCCAGAGTATGGCGGCCTGCATCTAGACTAAGTGCATGTTCAACGCGAAAGCCTACTCCGCTGCAAGTGCAACCTCGCCGCTGGTTCCCAACACGATCACACGGCGCGACCCAACCCAACACGACGTACAGATTGAAATCCTATATTGCGGCATTTGTCACTCCGATCTCCACCAAGTCCGTAACGAATGGAGTGATGCGATGCCCACCGTCTACCCTTGCGTACCCGGTCACGAAATCGTTGGCCGAGTTGCCAAGGTCGGCTCCGCAGTCAAAAAGTTCAAGGCCGGAGACCTCGCCGCGGTCGGCTGTATGGTTGACTCGGATGGAACCTGTCCCGAGTGCAAAGCCGGTCTGGAGCAGTTCTGCCCGAACTTCACTCTTACCTATAATTTTCCCGATAAGCATCTGGGAGGCGTCACTTATGGCGGCTATTCCGACAGCATCGTCGTAGACCAGAGGTTCGTCCTCCGCGCTCCGTCGAACCTGAAGCTGGCCGGGGTCGCTCCTTTGCTTTGCGCCGGAATCACAACCTATTCGCCGATGCGCCACTGGGGCGTCACCCAGGGCAAGAAGGTTGGCGTGGTCGGTCTCGGTGGACTGGGCCATATGGGCGTGAAGTTTGCGCATGCGCTCGGAGCCCATGTTGTGGTCTTTACAACTTCACCCAGTAAAAAGGACGACGCGCTCCGCCTTGGAGCGGACGAGGTTGTTATTTCCAGGAACGCTGACGAGATGCAGAAGCACGCTGGCAGCTTCGATTTCATTCTCGACGCTGTCTCCGCCGATCATGACATTAACGCATACATCAATCTGTTGCGCCGCGATGGCAATCTCACGCTCGTCGGCGCGCCGGAAAAGCCTCTTTCTGTCCCGGCATTCGGGCTGATTATGGGTCGACGCAGCCTGTCCGGTTCGCCCATCGGCGGCATTGCTGAAACCCAGGAGATGCTCGACTTCTGCGGACAGCACAATATCACCTCCGATGTCGAAGTCATCCCGATCCAGAAGGTCAACGAAGCCTACGAGAGACTGCTCAAGTCGGATGTGAAGTACCGCTTCTCTATCGACATGGCATCTCTCAAATCTGAGTAAACCGATGAATAAGCACTTTCGCGTTTCCGGCAGCGTCTTTTCGAAGTTGGAAGAACTGGGAGTCCGTGCCTCTGCGGTCTTGCGCAGAGCCGGGCTTCCCCAGGACTTTGTCGATCAACCGCGTGTGCTCCTCAAAACCGAGGAGCTCTTTGCTCTGTGGCGTGCCATCGGTGAAGTGAGCACCAACCCCGCAATCGGCCTCCTGCTCGGCACGGAAACTAAGACCGAACGATTCCATCCCGTTTCCCTTGCCGCTCTTTCCACAGAGAATCTTGGTGCGGCAATCAAGCAAATGGCGCGTTACAAGCAACTCACCTGCCCGGAAGAAATCTGGCAGGAAAGAGACGAGGACGAGTGGAGGATACAGTTCCGCTGGCTTCTCGCCGACGAAACCGAGCCTCCGGTGTTGATCGAGTGCTGTTTCGCCTGGGTGCTCTCCGTCGCCCGCCACGGTACAGGGACGCGCCTCTCGCCACTTCGCGTTGAGTTCGTGCAACCTCGGGCGCACGTGAAAACCATGGAGCGCCACTTCGGCTGCCGAGTGGTCTGCGGAGCACCGCGCAACGCCATCGTGTTTCGCGTCGCCGACAGCCAGCGCCCATTCGTCACGCGCAATGCCGAGCTTTTGGGAATGCTAGCGCCGCAGTTTGAGGAAGAGCTGAAGCAGGAAAACGGTGACGAGAACTTCATCGAGCGTGTACGTGTAGCGATACAGCAGAAACTCACCGGCCGGCGTCCGACCATCGAGGACATCGCCGATGCTCTACATATCAGTTCTCGTACTTTGCAGCGGCGTTTACAGGACGAAGGCTCCAGCTTCCAGCGTGTCCTGGAAGAAGCTCGTCATCAGCTTGCCCGCCATTATCTCAATAACTCCGTTCTCGAACTGAATGAAGCCGCCTATCTTCTCGGATATGAGGATTCCAACTCCTTCGTTCGTGCTTTTCGCACTTGGGAAGGAGTTCCACCCGCTCGCTGGCGCGAAACGCAGCGTACAAGAGCAGAGTCTTAACCGTTTCACTTAGTAAGGAGAAATCATGCAAAAACGCAAACTTGGAAAAAGCAATCTGGAAGTATCAGCCATCGGGTTGGGATGCATGGGTATGAGCTTTGGTTTCGGCCCTGCCATGGATAAGAAGGAAGGGACCACACTGATCCGATCAGCCGTCGAACGCGGGGTAACATTCTTTGATACCGCCGAAGTATACGGCCCGTTTACCAACGAAGAGCTGGTGGGCGAAGCGCTTGCTCCTTTCCGTAGCCAAGTGGCGATAGCCACCAAGTTCGGATTCAAAATTGATGCTGAAACCGGGCGGAATCTGGGAGAGGTGGACAGCCGGCCGGAACACATCAAGGAAGTGGCCGAGGCCTCGCTGAAGCGGCTCGAGACCGATGTTATCGATCTGTTCTATCAACACCGGGTTGATCCCAACGTGCCGATCGAAGATGTGGCAGGGGCGGTGAAGGACTTGATCCAGGCAGGTAAGGTCAGGCACTTCGGCCTTTCTGAAGCAGGCGCGCAGACGATCCGTCGCGCACATGCGGTTCAGCCGGTCACGGCTCTCCAGAGCGAATACTCTCTCTGGTGGCGAGAGCCTGAAGCCGAAATATTGCCGACGCTCGAGGAACTCGGCATTGGATTCGTTCCATTCAGCCCCCTGGGAAAGGGTTTTCTTACCGGCAAGATCACCGAAGAAACCAAGTTCGCTGAGACCGATTTCCGCAATATCGTGCCGCGATTCACGGCGGAGAACCGCAAAGCAAACCAGGCTATAGTGGATTTGGTTGTCAAATTCGCGGAACAGAAAAAAACCACACCGGCGCAGGTCGCACTTGCCTGGATTCTGGCGCAGAAGCCCTGGATGGTTCCAATTCCCGGCACAACCAAGCTCCACCGCCTGGAAGAAAACATCGGGGCCGCTGCCGTTCAGCTAACACCGGACGATCTGGCTAAAATCGAAAACGCATCTGCAAAGATCAAGGTGGAAGGGGCCCGCTACCCGGAGAATCTGCAGAAACTGGTCAATCGCTAAAAGCGACACTCGTTAGGATGAGCAGCACGGAGGAACGAGCGGCATGCGAATCGGCATTCTGGGATCGGGGTTGATGGGCAGCAAGCTCGGAACGATCTTCGCGCGAGCTGGGCATGAAGTCGTGTTCAGCTACGCGCGGAGCAACGATAAGCTCAAGAAGCTGGCGCGCGACGCCCAAGGCAACGCCTACGCCGGTACACCGGGCGAAGCTGCGAAGGATGCAACTGCCTTGCTGCTGGCGGTGCATTGGTCCCGAACCGACGATGTGCTGAAACAGGCGGGCGATCTGTCAGGCAAGATCATTTTGACGTGTTCATTGCCGATGGATGCCGCAAACACGAAACTCATCATTGCTAACACCTCGTCGGGAGCGGAAGAACTGGCAAAGAAAGTGCCAAAATCCAGGGTCGTCTCCGCCTTCAACACCATTCCGAGCGAGGTGCTATTCAGAGTGTTCGCAGCTAGACACAAGAAGGATCGCCCGAGCCTGGCGTACTGCGGCGACGATGACCGCGGTAAAACTGTGGCCGCTGAGTTGATCGGGCGATGCGGGCTTCGATCCCATCGATGCCGGGCCTTTACGAATTGCACGGTATACCGAACCGTTCGCGCTGCTCGTCGCCCAACTTGCATACGAGGGGCAAGGCGGGCCGGAATTGGCGTATCGGTTCGAGCGGTTTTGAATAAGAAGATCAACTAACGAGCAGTACCAGGCATGACTTGGTATCCTAAGCCTTTCACATACGCGACAAAATACGGGGTGACGGGATGACGGTGCTCGCCGGATGGGAGAACTTCTACGTAATCGTCGGGTCGTCTGCCGGTGCGTTGATCGGATTGCAGTTCGTTGTCATCACTCTCATCGCCGAGATGCCGATCGTAAGAGATGTGAAACGCGCCAGCAGCGCGTTTTCAACGCCGACCGTCGTGCATTTCGGAGCTGTGCTGCTGCTATCAGCGGTTATCAGCGCCCCGTGGCAGGGAATCGCCGCCGTCGCGATTCTCTGGGGAGTGATGGGCATGGCTGGGTTGATATACGTGGTCATCGTGGCTCGACATATGCGAATACAATCCGCCTACTCACCCCAACTCGAGGACCGGTTGTTTCATGTGCTACTGCCGTTTGTGGCCTATGCAGCTCTAGTCGGATCGGCTTATGCGGCTCGCTCGAATGTTGGCGGGGCGCTTTTCGGCGTTGGCGCAGCAGCACTGCTGCTGCTCTTCATCGGGATTCATAATGCTTGGGACGCCGTTACGTACCACGTATTTGTGAAAAGACAGGAACAACCGAAAGCAGAACACCGTCACTGAATCGGTCACGGAGTCTTACCACGTCTTGCGGATGGGGTGTGCTTCTGTGTTGAAGACTACTTTATCCAGATCAAGAGTTTCTCGCGGCGCAAACAGCAGATAGAGATATTTCAGGGTTTCGGCCAGGAAGTAGCTTTCCATACTGTTTTTCTTGGTTTTGGTTTCAACGTTGCTGAGCGAGGCGTAACCGGCATCCGTTTTGCAGTAGCGTACCAGGCTCAGGAGAAACGCCGAGCCCATTTCCTGATAGCGCGGGTCCCTGGTATAGAACTGCAGGTAATAGGCTGATTCAATAATCTCTGGTCGGAGCGCGTATCCCGGAGTGACGAGCTTCATGGTGGAGTAGTCCATCTCTTCCGGTTCAATGCCAAAGGTCGTCCACATTTTGTAAGAGGACTCTTGGAGTCGGCGGGCATGATCAAGGTCACCGGAGCGCGCCAGCACGGCGGGAAAAAAGGCGTCGAGCCCGCCGTAATGTGTGGAGAGTTGTTTGCCGGTGTTCATGTCTACATGGCTGTACCATAAGCCGGTGCGGGCGTTGTCGGCAAGATATTTATTGACCGCCTTGATGCTGGTCTCCCACATCTTTTTGCAGTCTTTGTCATCAAACAGAAGCGAGGCCTTCAGCAGGTATTCGTAGTAGGAATCTATCCCGCCGCTGATGTGGCTGGCCGTATCAATCCACTTGCCGGTTTCCACATTGATGGTGGAACCAACCAGGCCGATCGCGGAACGCCGGCTGTACAACTCCACCAGCGCGCGCTTGGCTTTGTCATAGTAGATGGGTTTTCCCGTGAGCTTGGCCAGGGTCCCGAACTCAATCAGCAGAGTCCCAATCTCCGCCGGATTGCTGACCGCTCCGCGCACTTTTCCGGTTTTGAGGTTCACATACATATATGGCATACCGGTGGGTGAATCGAACGCAGGCAGTAGACGGTTTCCCAGATTGTCCGCCAGGTTCAGAAGGCGCGCATCGCCCGTGAGTTGATAACTGCTCAGCAGCCCGCCCAGAAGCCGGATGGTGATTTCAAAGTTCTTGACCTCAATATCGTGGTCAAAAGAGAGGTTCTGTGCGACGAACTCGCGGGTCTTGTTGGCCTCGTCGGTGAGTCCCATCAGAATCATGGTGTCCAGGGCATCTACGGGCGTCATCAGGAGAGAAGAGTTGTACCAATCGTGAGCACCTTTGCTGAGAGGCTTGAGCTCGTCGTGTCCCCAGGCATATTGCTTGTAGGCGTTCCAGGAATAAAGGAACTCGGAGCGCACCTGCGACGCCATGGGACCAACATTAGGAAAATCTGGTGGCCGTTGCTGGCTGGCCGTAGCTGGGGTCTGCGCCACCTGGATGGCCGATGACGGTGGTACCAGATCCCCAGCAAGGAGCAAGAAAAAGAAAAAGGCTGGCTTATACATAAAATGTGAAACTGTCTCTTCCGTCTTATTTCCAGTATCTTAGCCCCGTTGCCGAGTCAAATGGCGACGGGCTTTCGAGCTGGGTCCATTATCCGCTCGGGTTGAGAACCTATGGCAAATGGGACGTGAAAATCTTAGAACAAGTCATGTGACCTGATACTTAAACATCGAAATGCAATTTCTAAAAGATTAAGTTACTTTAATACTCTTGTAGTGTACATACCGGTGCAGCTAACATCCGCGACGTGGCAGATGTGTCGCCATCTCATGATCTCAGCATTCGGCCTGTAGTGTTTCTCGGCTTCCTCGTAGCGAGCGCGCCGACCGCGCTGCTATTCGCCTTAAAAGGCGGAGCAACTTCGCTATGGTACGGCCCCGCGGCAAACGCTGTCCTTTGCGGGTCCATCGCAGTCCTGGCGACGGTGATTGCCACCTGGCTGGCCCGCGAGTCAAGGCTGAGCCGACATCCTGCGCTTGCCGTTCTGACTGGCGGATACATCGGCATGGCGGCGATCTACATCGCAGCGTCCTTTATCTACCATCCCGTCCACATGTCTGTCATCCGAATCATGTCCATGGTATGGACCATGACATTTGGCGCGAGCGCAGTTGTTTTTGTTACGGTCAAACAGATGCGCCACCGAGGCCGCGAGGTACTGAAGGCGCAACCTCTCGTTTTTCATTCCATCACGCTTTTAATGTTCGCCTGGCTCTGTCTGGGTGGATATCAGTTGGATAGCATATTCCATTCGGCTGCGCATGCCGCTGCGATTCGCCGAATCGTGTTTCTTGCTGCCATCATCACGATTCCCGTTCTGCTGGCTTTCACTTTTCGCGTTTACTTTCGCAAACGCAATTCCGTCATTCTGTTCTTCAGCCTGAGCTTATACCTCTATACGCTGGCGATCCTGGGCGAGACGGCCGGGCCAGAGTGGTCCCTGCCCTGGTGGTTCAGCCAGGGGATGTCCTTGGTCAGCGCTTTCACGACGACGTATGGAATCCTTGAAGCCAGCCGTCTGCGCGATCGTCTGACCTTGATCCATACGCTGGCGGAGAGTTCGCGAAAGCTGCAACAGTCGAATGACGACCTGGCAAGTTCTGAGACCCGCTACCGTTCGCTGGTAAATAACGCGCCTTGCGGCATCTTCCGACTTGGCAGCTCAAAACGGTTTGAGGCTGTCAATCCGGCGCTGCTGGAAATCCTTGGCTATGGACCCAACACACCTCTGGACCAGCTTCCTGCCTGCCCGGACTTTTTTCGTGACAGCGATGAATATCAAATTGCCATGCAGGAACTTGAGGAGACGGGCTGGCTTCGCGGTGAGGTCTTTTGGGAAAGGAAGGGTGGAACTACGATCAAAGTCCGGCTCCAGTGCCGCCGGGTTGATGGAGAAAGTTCCGGCGCTCCTTCCTATGAGGGGATTATCGAAGACCTGAGCGCGCAGAGTTCACTGGAAGAGCAGTTGCGCCAATCCCAGAAGATGGAAGCCATTGGCCGGCTTGCCGGCGGAATTGCCCATGACTTCAACAATCTGCTGACGATCATCAACGGCTATAGCGGGATGCTGATTGACACGCTTTCCGCGAACGATCCTCGCAAGGACGATGCCGAGCGAATCAAGAACGCGGCGCAGCGCGCAGCTGCGCTTACCAGACAACTCCTGGCCTTCAGCCGCAAGCAGGTGCTCACACCGACCACGCTCAACCTCAACACTGTGATCTCCGATTTTTCAAAGATGCTGCCGCGGGTCCTGGGGGAAGACATTGATCTGGCCTTCATTCCCGGCAAGCGTTTGGCCTCAGCGTATGCCGACCACGGACAGGTTGAGCAAGTCCTGATGAACCTGATCGTGAATGCCCGCGACGCCATGCCCGAAGGCGGAAAGATCACGATCGAGACCACGAACGAGAAGCTCGACGAACAATACATACGCCACCGTCGCGATGTGATCCCGGGCGAGTATGTCATGCTGGCGGTCACCGACACCGGCTGCGGAATGGATGCCGCCACGCAGGCCCGGATATTTGAGCCGTTCTTTACCACGAAAGAAGGCAAAGGAAGCGGCCTTGGCCTGGCGACCGCGTATGGGATCGTCAAGCAAAGTGGTGGTCACATTGTTGTTTATAGTGAACCTGGGAAGGGAACTTCATTCAAGGTCTTTTTCCCGGCCACCTCGCCTGCCCGTAAGGCTGAGATAGAACAGGCCCCTTCGGCGCGCGCCTCGCGCGGGGAGATCATCCTTGTGGTGGAAGATGAAGACGACCTCCGCAGAATGATTGTGCGTGCTCTTCGCCTGCTGGACTATCAGATACTAGAGGCCTGCACCGGCGAAGAAGCGGTTGACATCATCCAGAAGAAAAACTCCGCCATTGATCTTCTCATCACAGACATTGTGTTGCCGGGAATTGGTGGAGCACGAGTGGCCCAGGTGGTCTCTTCTCTGGTCCCTAAAGTGAAAGTCCTCTTCATGTCGGGCTACACCGACAACGCCATGTTCCACCAGAAACTGCTGGAGGCCGGTTCCGCGTTTATCCAAAAGCCCTTTACTCTGGATGCATTGGAAGAGAAGGTGGCAAAGATTTTGGGACCGGCAGAAATGGCCAGCGCCACGACCACCGGGTCCTCTGCGCGCGACGATGCGGACACCGAACCGCGTGACCAGCGTGAACCGGCGCCGCCGCTTACGAAGCAGACCGTCTAAGCGGCCTTCACCAGGTAAACAACGGCGCCCTTCATTTATTTGTTGATGTCTTCCTTGGCTTCCAGCCGTTTGATCAGCCTTTCCACGGTGGGCTTTTGCTGGTCAGGCGCATTCGCCAGACTGAGTCTCATTTCCTTGAGCGCTGTGTCAAAGTCGCCCTTGGCCACGGCGAGCCGCGCGGCTTCTGTGCGGACCACCCAGTGGTTGGGGTCCTTCTTGATGTTCACGCGGAAGATGTCGAAGGCTTCCTCCTGCTTGCCTTGTGTCTGGAGGCCGCGGCCGTAGCCGTGAAGCTGAATGACCGTCCCCATCCCCAGAGCCTTGGTGCGGCTGGCCGTGGCTTCGGTTTTGCGGTTCAGCGTGTCAAGAATGCGTGCCTTGGTCATCTGGTTGTCGAAGCGCTCTTCCACCTGGATCGACCGGTCGGAATATTTGAGGGCTTCTTCAAGCTCCATTTTGTTGTCGAGGAGATAGTTGGCCGCGTCGTCCCAGCCTTCAAAGGTGTACTGGGACAGGCCGCGAAGCTGTTTGTGCAGGCTTTCGCCGATGACACTGGCGTTGTTTACTTCAACCCTGAATGGCACCGCGAGCTTCTCCCAGCGGAGCGTGACGGTGGCTGAGTTTGCCTTTACATCGTCAAAGTCATAGGCCAGCGCTTCATGCATCTCATCCGGATGCGGCTTCACAGTCACGCGCAAAGCGTCCTCGGCCTGATCGTAGGTAAAGCTCCCCCACGCGCTGGAGACTTTGGAAAACGCAACGACCCAATCACTCTCGCTGGGAATCATATGCAGACCGTAGATCCCCCTGGCCAGCGGCTTGCCTTCCACGCTCACCGGATCGCTGAACTCGATCGTAGAGTTCTCATTGGCCCCGGCGCGCCACGGCTGGCCATAAGGCACCAGTCCGCCCCAGACCTTGCGGCCTTTCACCAGAGGGCGGTGATAGTTGATCGTGATGTCGGTGATTCCGATCCGCTGCATTACCTTGGCCTGCTGGCTCTCGCGGGGCAGGTCCAGCACCGCGGACTGGGCCTGAACACGCGGTGCTGCAAAAAGCGCAGCGAGAAACAATGGTGCGATCGCTAACCGAGCGATCAGTGAATACTTACGCATGGGAAATCCTCCAGGGGATGCAATGAAATACTCGAACGTGGATTTTGGCGCAGACGAACGGTTAGACGCCGAGAGGAGGCAATTGTTAGCAGGCAGTTAGCTTGACTGGAGCGGGTTGAACCTCGCCGGACTCGTGCCCCTCCTACCATCAAGCGAAGGCAGCAATTAGAGACAAGCCCGGCGGTGATTCAAGTTAGCTTTCGAGCTGTGCATCCATGGTGATCTTGGCGTTGAACAGCTTGGAAATCGGACAGCCTTCTTTAGCGTTCTTTGCCGCCTGATCGAATTTGGTTTTGTCGGCGCCGGGAATCTTGACTTTCACATCCAGATGGACCGTCGTGATAGCAAAGCCGGACTCGAGTTTTTCCAGGGTCACGGTGGCGTTGGTGTCGATGGCCTGCGCGGTCATTCCGGCAGCGCCGAGTTGGCCGGAGAGCGCCATACTGAAACATCCAGCATGGGCCGCGGCGATCAGCTCTTCAGGGTTGGTGCCCGGCTGCGATTCAAACCGCGTGCCGAAAGAATAAGGCGTGTTCTTGAGGACTCCGCTGGGTGAGCTGATGGTGCCTTTGCCGTCCTTCAGTCCGCCGCTCCACTGTGCGCTTGCTTTTCTTTGCATGAGTTTCCTTTGCTCCTCAAATCGAGATGGGGAAATTGTATACGCGGAGCCTTGAATTGGCACAGCCTGCCCCGGCGTTTGTACAATAGTGCTGTTTTATAAACAAATAACGCCATGTTTGAGAAATATACAGAACGAGCGCGCCGCGCGATTTTTTTCGCGCGCTATGAAGCCAGCCAGTTTGGCGGATTTAGTATTGAGAGCGAGCACATGCTGCTGGGTGTATTGCGGGAAGACAAGGTTTTCGCGCAACGGCTAGTGCGCGGCCATGGGCGGGTTGAAGCCATTCGTGAGCAAATCGAAGCGGCTACAATGGTCCGCGAAAAGGTCCCTGCCTCCGTCGACTTGCCCTTGAGCAACGAATGTAAGCGCGCGCTGGCCTATGCGGCGGAAGAAGCAGTAAGGCTTGCTCATAAGTACATCGAGCCGCAACATCTCGCGCTTGGCTTGCTGCGCGAGGAAGGATGTTTTGCCGCGCGGATCCTGAAAGAACATGGCATACAACTGTCTGCGTTGCGCGAAGATGCAGCCCAGTCGGCGCAGGAGGGATCTGCCGTCGCCCAGCCCGGTCCAACTTCGCTGTTTGCGCAATTCACCATGGACCTCACCCAGGCGGCCATGGACAAGCAACTGCAACCCCTGGTGGGACGGGAGAACGAGATTGAGCGCATCGTCCATGTTTTGGGTCGGTCCGACAAGAACAACCCTGTGCTGGTGGGAGAGCCAGGGGTGGGGAAACGCACGATCGTGGAGGGTCTGGCGCAGCGGACCGCGGACGGTGATGCGCCTTCGTTGGCGGAAGATCGCATTCGGTCACTCGATCTCTCTCTGGTCGTCGCGGGCGCAAAGCACAGCCAACGTCCCGCGGAGTTCCTGAACACCATTGCGAGCGAACTGCTGGCGGCGAGCGCCAATGTCATCTTCTTTGTCGACGAGCTGCACGGGCTGCTGGCGTCGGGTGAAGCGCACGAAGTCCTCAGCGTGCTCAAGCCCGTACTTCAGAGCGGAAGGCTCCAATGCATCGCTGCGGCGACCCCGGAAGAGTACCGCAACGCCAACCAAAAAAAAACCTGGTTGGAAAGTTGCTTCTGGCCGGTTGAAGTTGCACCCATTACGGAAGAGCAGGCCATCCAGGTTTTGTTGCGCATTAAAGAACGCTATGAGAAATTTCATTCGGTGGCGTACACGGAAGATGCGATCACCTACGCGGTAAAGTACTGCAACCGGCATATCAAAGACCGTTGCCTGCCGGAGAAGGCCATCGACCTGATCGACGACGCTGGCACGCACGTAAAACTGCACCAGGCGCCCGTGCCGGAGGAGATCAGGGAAGCGCGGAAGCACGTGACGTTGGCCTTACGCAAGGTGGAAGATACCGTCGCGAATCACGAATTTGAGAAAGCGCGATTCTACTCGGACGAAGAACGCAAATTGCGCGAGAACCTCCGCGAATTGGAAAAGAAACACGGCATCGGTGACTCCGTTGTCGTGTGGGTCACTCGCGACCGCATTGAAGAGGCGCTGGCCCGCTGGACAGGCATGTCGGTGGAGTCGATCAGACAGGAAGCTCCTGCTTCCGACGTGGGCGCTCAGCCAACCGTTGGTGCTGAAGAACATGATGCCGAAGAAAAAAACCCGGCATCTTCACCCAAGAAACCGGACAAGAAAAAAGACGCGCCTTAACTCAATCCGACCAGGGTTTCGGCTTCCGGTCCCAGCGATGCTTCTTCAGTTCCGTCACCAAGCCAGGGTCAAGAGGCCCGGCTGTGCTCAGGCCCATGTTCTGGCGAACGTGCTCCGGTTTGCGCATACCGACGATGATCGTGCTCACCACCGGATTCGAAAGGATGAACCGGATTGCCATCTCAGGCAGGGACATGGAATCCGGCAAAATCGTTCTGAGCCGCTCCACGCGGTCCAGGGTCGCAAGCAGGTTCTCCGGGTTGAAGTACCCGGCACGCCAGTCGTCCTTGCTGAACGTTGTTTCCGCCGTCAGCTTACCGCTCAGTCCACCTTCGTCGAGCGGCACGCGCGCGATCACGCCGATATTCAGTTCCCGGCAAACAGGAAAAAGCTGGTCTTCCGGCGATTGATCAAAGACGTTGTAGATGACCTGGACCGCGTCCACCAACCCAGTGCGGAGCGCCCGTATGCCGTTTTCAGGCTCCCAGCGGTTCAGGCTGAGGCCAAAGGCGCGCACCATGCCGTCGCGTTTGAGTTTGATCACGGTTTCGCGAAATTCTTTTTCGTCCGTCCAGCCATCGTTCCAGACATGGAGCTGGAGCAGATCGATGCAATCGACTCCAAGTTTCTTGCGGATAAGGTCCGCGTAGCGAAAAACATGGTCCGCGGGAAAGACATCCTGGTAGCGATAGTGCGGAAGCGCCGGCCACTTGCGATTCATAGGAGGGACCTTGGATGCGACGCGGACCCCTTTGCCGGCATTGTTGCGCAGAACCTCTCCGGCGAAGCTATCGCCTTTCCCTTCGCCATAGGCCCATGCGGAGTCAAAGAAGTTGCATGCCAGATCGACGGACAGTTGCAGGGCCCCCCGCGATTCCTGATCGTTCGACCCGGACCAACTGCTCATACCCCAGACTCCGTGGGCGATTTCACTTACGTCGAAACCGGCGCGGCCAAGCTTTCTAAGTCTCATCGTTTAACCTTCCTTGGTTTTTTATGCGGAAACGGCATTGGCGTGGAGTGTGATTATCTCATCATGGAATTGCGCCTTCACTTCCGCTAATGACGCTACAACCGCTTCTGCCGCGTGCAACTCATGCGCCGGGCAGGTGGTGTGCAGTGCAATCACCCTCATCCCAGCGGCGCGGGCGGCCGCGACGCCTGCGGGAGCATCTTCAAAAACCAGACATTCTCCCGCCGTGAAACCGAGCAACGCAGCTCCTTTCAGATAAGGCTCAGGAGAGGGCTTACCGTGCTGCACATCATCGCCGCCGACCAAGCGTCCTTTGGGAATGGGAAGTCCGGCATAGCCCATCCGTGCCTCCGCAAGGGGGCGCGTGGCGGATGTGACGATGGCGTATCGCTCCGGCGGCAGGCTGCGCAGAAGTTCCACAGCCCCGGGCAAGGCAATCACTCCGTCTTTGTCGTCAATCTCCATCTGCTCAACTCTGATATTTTCGCGTTCTGCATCCAGGTGCGGAGCCAGGGCGCGGACGGTCTCTATGCTGCGGCGTCCATGCGCGTGCGCTATTACATGGCCAGGATCGAAGCCGTGCTTGGTCGCCCACACACGCCATACGCGCGCCACGGCAGCTGTGGAATCAACCAGCACCCCGTCCATGTCAAACAGAATAGCTTTGACGGTAAAGACCAATTTCCAGAATAACAGCAGCGGGCAATTTTGAATCATTGAGCACGGCTCCGCGGCCAATGGCCCCGATTTCGGGAGACAATCGTGAATGGCCTTAGCACTTCTTTACACACCAGTGTGATACCAAAGAGGTCTGGACATTCCCGCTTGCCGGGTAGGATAATCGCGATTAGATACTTAAAATAGCTTGAGGTTGGATTCATTTGCACGAATCTGGGCCGGTCCAGCCTTCATCCTTAGGAGAGTAACTTGAGAAAATTAACGATCCTTCTTGTGGCCTTTTGTGCACTATTTTTATTTGGAGCCGCCGCGCATGCGCAGCAGTTCGATCTGACTCTTGGTTTCTCCGGTGTTACCGGTCCCAAGAGCACTGCTTCTGCGCAAACAATAAGCGGAGGTACGTATCCGGATTTTGGCCTGGATTTTCTCTTCTTCAAAAATCTCGGCGTTGGTTTTGATGCGGCGTTTCGCGCCCATCAGAACCTGTACCAGGGCTTCCAGCCGTTCCGCCCTTTCTTCTATACTGCAGACGCCGTCTTCGCGCCTCCACTGGGCAAGAGGGCGCAGTTAGAAGTGAAGGCTGGAATCGGCGCTGAAAGCGTCCACTTTTACACGGCAACTCTGACGTGCACCACTTTTGGCGGGTGCAATAACTTTGTGAGCAGCAATCACTTCATGGGCCACGTTGGTGGCGGTGTGCGTCTCTTTGTAACCAAGAGCATCTTCATTCGTCCGGAAGCCCACCTCTATATTGTCCACAACAATGTTGAATTCAGCGGATCGAGGGTCACGCGTTTTGGTGCTTCCATCGGTTACGCTTTTCGTAACAAAGAGTAGCTCGCTTTACGCAAACAAGGTCCTGATCTCGAAGGCCCGTCCCCAGCGGATGGGCTTTTTTCATTGCAAGGCAATCCATCATTCTCACGAAGGGCCAGGTTTGGGGCTGGGAATGGCCGACCCGGCTAGAGGAACGTGTCCGCGTTTGTAGATCATCATGGTTCGCTTGAACTCGATTACCACCGTGCCATCCTGCTTGAATCCCGTAGTCTTGATTCGCACAATGCCGACGTTGGGTCTGGACTTTGACTCCCGCTTTTCCAGGACTTCGCTTCGGGAATAGACCGTGTCGCCTTCAAAGAGCGGGCTCGGCAACCGGACTTCATCCCAGCCCAGGTTGGCCATGGCATTCTGCGAAACGTCCATGACCGACTGGCCTGTGACTAGCGCCAGTGTAAACGTTGAGTCCACCAACGGTTTGCCGTATTCCGTCTTGGCAGCATACACGCGATCAAAATGGATGGGGTTGGTATTCTGCGTCAGCAGAGTGAACCAGATGTTGTCCGCTGCAATTACCGTACGGCCGAGTGTATGCTGATAAACGTCGCCGACTTCAAAGTCTTCGTAGACGCGTCCTGTCCAACCTTGTTTTATCGCCATAATCCCTCTTGCTCCCAGGCTAAGCCAGCATTTATCAATAGGACCGCGGCAAGCCGAGCACATGCTCGGCAATGTATGCCAGGATCAGGTTGGTGGAGACCGGAGCCACCTGGTAGAGCCGCGTCTCGCGAAACTTGCGTTCTACGTCATATTCTTCAGCAAAGCCAAACCCGCCGTGCGTTTGGACAGCGGCATTGGCGGTCTCCCAGGACGCATCCGCCGCCAGCAGCTTGGCCATGTTGGCCTGTGCGCCACACGGTTGCTGCGTATCAAACAACCCGGCGGCATGAGACACCATGAGGGACGCAGCCTCTACATTGGCATAAGCACGTGCCAACGGAAACTGTATGCCTTGGTTTTGCCCGATAGGCCGGCCAAATACGGTGCGCTCTTTGGCGTAGCGACAGGCGCGATCAAGAAACCATCGTCCGTCACCAATGCACTCCGCGCCAATCAGGATGCGTTCGGCGTTGAGCCCATCCAAAAGATAACGGAAGCCCCGGCCCTCTTCGCCGATCAGATTTTCCACCGGTACTTCCATGTCATCGAAGAAAACTTCCGTCGTGGCATGGTTCATCATAGTGCGGATGGGCCGGATTGTCAGACCACGCCCGGCAGCTTTGCGCAAATCCACCAGCAGCGTGGAGAGTCCTTCGCTTCTCTTCTTCACCTGATCGAGCGGAGTCGTGCGCGCCACCAGCAGCATCAGGTCAGAATGCTCCGCCCGCGAGATCCATATCTTTTGCCCTTTCACGATGTACTTGTCGCCCTTGCGGACAGCCAGAGTTTTTATCTGCGTTGTATCCGATCCTGTGGTGGGTTCGGTTACAGCGAATGCCTGCAAACGAAGCTCACCGCGGGCGATTGCAGGCAGATATTTTTTCTTTTGCTCTTCCGATCCATGGCGCAACAGGGTCCCCATGACGTACATCTGCGCGTGGCAAGCAGCCGCATTTCCACCGGAGTGATGGATTGCCTCAAGAATGGCTGCCGCTTCGCCAACGCCCAGGCCTGCACCGCCGTATTCTTCAGGAATCAGTGTGGCCATGTACCCGGCCCTGGTGAGCGCCTGGACAAACTCTGTCGGATAGCCGCGCTTCGCGTCCAGATCACGCCAGTAAGCGTCAGGGAAGCTACGGCACAATTCGCTGACGGCGTTCTTCAGTTCTTGATGCAGTTCGGCTTTCTCGACCACGGATCCCGCCCTCTTTAGCCGCAGATTTGCGCAGATCAACTTCTGGGGCTCAACACGTTGGGCTGATCCTGTGCCCGTGCTCGCGTTTGGCCTCCGAGCCTTGTTGTTTTTGCCTTCGGTTTATCTGCGTTCCTCTGCGTGATCTGCGGCAGATTTTCTTTTTTCAAGAATGAGTTCGCAAACCGCGTATTCTACATCATGCCCATTTTCTTCGCGATGGCCAGTTTCTTTTGCTCAATGGGCAGGCTGGCTGCATCCACCATTTCGTCTTTGTAGACCACCGCTCCTACGCCGGAATCAATATCGGCCTTGCGATAGAGTTCTAGAATCTCCTGCGCACGGACAATCTCTTCGGGTGAGGGAGTGAACACGCGATTGATAACGTCGACCTGATCGGGATGGATGGCCCACTTGCCATCAAAGCCCATCCGCGCAGCGGTACGCGCATCGCGCTCGCACTGTTCGAGATCGCGAAACTGTAAGGTAACGCCGTCAATCACGTTTATACCGGCGGCCCGCGCGGCGGCAACGGTTTTTGCCTTGGGATAGTGGTAGAGCGTGAACTGCTCACGCACGGAATCTCTGGCGCCGATATTGCCTGCATAATCCACAACGCCAAAAATCAAGGCGGCCAGCCGCGGTGTAGAGGCCGCGATCTGCTCGGCGTGCAGCACCGCTTTTGCGCTTTCAATCAGTGCTTCCAGGCGAATGCGCCCTGGCTCCAGTCCAACGTTCTGCTCAATCTGGGCAAGAAGGCGGTCGGCAAACAAAACGTCAGCAGCCTCATGGATTTTCGGCAGCACCAGCACATCAACCTTGTTTCCAGCGGCCTCGACTACTTCGATCACATCGCGATAAAAAAACTTCGTGTGGACCCCGTTGGCGCGAAAGGCGCGAATCTTACCTTTGAAATCGAGAGTATTAAAAGCTTCAATCAACGTCTTCCGTGCTACAGCCTTTTGTGAAGGAGCACAGCCGTCTTCCAGATCAAAGATCACTTCATCCGCGGCGCTGGCAGCGGCCTTGGCCATCATCTTGAGCGAATGTGCGGGGCAAGCAAGTTCGCTGCGGCGTACAGTCATCATCAACGGCTCGGGATTGGAATGATGCATTTAACAGTTTCTCCTGACACGGAATCATTGAAGGTTACCACCTAAGCGGCGCAGATATCTTTCAGCGCGTCGCTTCTTACAAATTTCCTGCCTGGCTCTGGTCGCTAGTGAGTTCCTTGCCATGCTTGCAAGAAACGAGACGGCAACCGTTCTAGGTATATATATAATTTCCTTGAGACGGAGTCGGTCACTCATGATACAGAAAAGTTTCTTCGGCAGCGCCTGTAGTGTAAGGAGTTTGCTAACAATACTTCTCTTCCTCTCAGCCATCAGTGGCGCACAATCCGCAAAATCTGACATCGTGGGGCACTGGGTATCAGCAGACCGGTCGAAGGGCGGCATCGGTTCGATGTGGGAGTTCAAGTCTGATGGCTCGCTCACCATGTCTCCCGGGACCCTGGTTGATATGCCATACCGGACCAGCGGCGACCAGCTCATCCTGCCCCCGGGCACGACACATGCAGATGCCAAGCCGCAGACCTTTTCTTTTCGCGTTGAGGGAAATACTCTCTACGAAACACCGGATGAACCAGCCTCGGATCGATCCAAAAAAGAGTTGAGGTTCACGCGGGTCAGTGCCGCCAAACAAGGCGATCCACCCATTGTGGGCACCTGGAAGCTGACGTTTGATGAAAGGGCCGTACCGTCTACGGCTTCTCCCGCTTCAGCCGAGCAGCGGGGACGAGAAATTATTCTTCGCAACACGGTACATACCTACACCAGGGACGGGGTGCTCAAACTGCGTATACCATTCACGGCGACCCCGGGCACTTACAATGTTGCGGACAGTAAGTCAGGGACGTTTGGTATCAGCGCCTCACCCGGACGAGTATTCCAATACCACCTTGCGGACGGCAAGCTCTATCTCACGCAACCGGACGGCAAGACTGAAGACGTTTACGTGCGTGAAGACAACGAATAATTCAAGACGCGGGAGCACAACCGCTCGTTGCTCCCGCGCCCTGCGGTACTCGCATCGTTCTTCACACCGTGTTCAAGCTGATGATCACTGTCCTCCCGCCAGCGACTTGATAAATGCGTAATAGAAATCCACACCATCGTAAAAATCCTTCACGCCGATACGTTCATCTTTGCCGTGGGCGCGATCGTCGTTCACGTCTTGAAACACGCCGGGAACGCCATACGTGGGGATACCTCCGATGCGCAGGTATTTGCCATCGCTTGCGCCCGCATCCATCACTGGGACAACGGGGATGCCGCCGTAAAGGCGTGCACTCAATTCTTCCAGCTTGCGTACGATGACCGGATTGATGGCCGACGCAGGCGCAGGAACCGCTTCTGCCGCCAGACTCACGGAGATGCGATCATCGGCCAGGACTCGTTTCAGCGTGTTCTGGACGTTTTGCAGGGAATCGTCCGGCAACATGCGGCAGTTCACGATTGCCGTCGCCGTCTGAGGCAGAGCGTTGTTCGCGTGTCCGCCCTCAAGACGCGTGGCTACACAGGTAGTGCGTAAAAGCGCGTTGTAATACGCCGACGACTCAGCCATCCGTTTCGCCGCAGCTTCCACAGCCGGGCGGTCCGTGCCCATGACGGCGCGAAAATTCGCTGCAGTCTGCGCATCTTCGAGTTGGGCTGTCTTTCCAAAGAAGCCGCGCGTGGTTTCGTTCAGTTGTACAGGAAAGTCGAAATCGGCAAGGCGGGAAAGGCCCTGGGACAGATGGTAAATAGCGTTGTCCTTGATAGGGCGCGAACTGTGGCCGCCATTACTTTTTACTTCCAGGCGAAAATCGACGTAATTTTTTTCGCTGGTCTGCCAGCCGAGAAGCAGGCGCTTGCCTTTGTTGCTCTCAAACCCGCCGGCATCGGTGTTGATGCAGTATTCGGCATCGATCAAGGCACGATGTTCCTTGATGAGCCATCGCACTCCGTTGTAGTTGCCGCCCTCTTCGTCGGCGGTAAGCGCCAGAATCAGGTCGCGGTCTGGTGTCCAGCCTTCAGTTTTGAGCCGAATAAAATTCGTGATCAGCTCCGTGTCACCATCTTTTATGTCCGACGTGCCGCGGCCGTAAAAATAGCCATCGACTTCATTCAACTTAAACGGGTCCATGGACCAGTCCTGCCGCAGCGCCTGTACTACGTCCAGATGGGCGAGAAAAAGGATGGGCTTGCTCTGACCGCGCCCACGAAAACGCACCACCAGGTTTTTTTTGTTGGCCACCGGCCCGAGCACCTGTATGTCTTCCTGGGGAAAGCCGGCGGCACGGAAGCGGGTGGCCATGGCTTCGGCCGCGGTAGTTACGTTTCCAGCAGGTGAGTCCGTGGTGTTGATTTCGATCAGTTCTTTAAAGATGTCACGCGCAAGTTGCCGCGCCGGCGAAAGGTTACTTTGTCCTTTGTTTGGTTCCTGGCCGTGAGCGGCCATGGCCAGCGTGATTACGAAAGTGCATACGACCGCGAGAGATGTGATTTTCATTGTGCGTGGATTATAAATTCTTGTGGACAAAAACTGCTCTGGATGGCTGTAATGCTCTTATAATCTGAATATGGCCCGAGGCTGGGAGAGTAAGTCGGTTGAGTCTCAAATGGAAACAGCCAAAGAAGATAAGTCCCCAAACTCGCGACAACTTACAGATGCCGAGAAGAAGGCGCAGCGTGAACGCAGCCAATTGATGCTTTCTCGCGCCTACGTCTTGCAGCAGATGCAATCGTCGACCAACGAGCGGTATACAGAGTCGCTGCGGCAAGCCTTGAACGACCTGGATCAGAAGCTTATAAGTTTTGATCGCAGACCGTAGCGGGTGACGCCAGAGTGTCTATTGTGTAGTGGGATATGTCCACGCTCTTGGTAGGGAGTCAATCTTAATATCGCGCGAGAGGCGTCAAGCTGCATTTCGACTTGAGCGTCCATAGTGTGCTGTGACTTCAGCCGCTGATTTGGGTCACGATGATCTCCAGGATGCCGTTAACCTCAGGCAATGTGCTGGTTCCTTTGCGGAAAATGATGGGATCTTGTTCTGCGCCGCCCAGAGGGTCCATTAATTTCATTTCCTGGATGTTGTAGTCGTGAATCCCGTTATCAACCGTCTCGACGTATCTCAAGCCAATCACAATGTAGGTGTGCCGTTTCCAGATCAAGAGGAAGGGCCGGTTCTCTCGAATCGAACGTACCAGTTGGCCTGGATCAACCGACGTGCCTTCCAACCGCGCTTCCAGATGCACTACCCGCGCTCCGCCGAGCCGATAATCGCCATCCACCGCCCGCGCTAATTCCTGAGGGTTTCGCAGAAGCGGCTCACATCCTTCTCCACCCGAGAGTTTGGCCACCCATTGTTCCTGACGAAGCGGTACGTTCTGCATCTCCAGCAGAGACTGGACGGCTGCGCCAAAGCCCCAGTTCTCGCAGCGCTGTTTCGCAGGAACAAAAGCAACCAGGCGTAGGTCTTCCTGCACCGATCGAACCAGCGTTGTGTGCTGCCCTGAAACAGGACCGAGTAGAAGAAAAAACGCTGCAATCATCTGGAACAGTTTCTTGATCATCTTCGCCGCCCTTAAGATAGTTTGATACTCGTACCACACGCCCAAGGAGCCAAGATTTTGGGGCTATTTCCAGCAATTTACCTGTTCAGTTGTAATGTGCACATTCTTGTTTTGGTCTGGACGTAACTCAAAGACTTATTCTATATCATGGAATCATGAGCTTCTTTCTTGACTTCGAAAACGTTGCCCAACCACGATGCGGCCGCACTCCAATCTTGTTCGCCGCTACACTGCACGCCCGATGGGCTTCAGGGCGAGTTGATTGCATTTCTTGCTAGCCTGAGCGCCGAATCCTGCGCGTCCTTTCTATTTCCTTTACACTTCTTGTGATGCTCAAGACATCGCCGAACAACCTGGTCCTGCAGACTGACAGCTATAAGTTCACCCATTGGAAACAGTATCCGCCGGGAACGCAATTTGTTTACAGCTACCTGGAATCGCGCGGTGGCATGTTTCCGCAGACGCTGTTTTTCGGTTTGCAATACTACCTGGAGAAGTATCTGCGCGGTCCCGTGGTCAGTGAAGAGGACGTGGTGGAAGCCCGGCTATTCGTCGACCGCCACATCGGGCCGGGCATGTTCAACATTGACGGCTGGATGCATATCGTTCGCACGCATGGCGGCAAGCTGCCGGTAGTCATCAAGGCAGTGCCGGAAGGAAGCGTGGTCAGTGTCCAGAACGTGCTGATGACCATTGAAAACACTGATCCGCAATGTTACTGGCTGCCCAACTATTTGGAGACGCTGCTGCTCAAGGTCTGGTATCCAATCACAGTCGCGACCCTTTCTCACGCGATTCGTAAAGTGTTTCTGGGCGCGCTGCAACGCACAGGCGACCCTGCGCTCATCGACTTCAAGCTCCATGATTTTGGCTATCGTGGTGTTTCCAGCGAAGAAACCGCCGGGATCGGGGCCGCTGCCCACTTGATCAACTTCAAGGGAACGGACACAGTTGCGGGAGTCAGGGTACTGCAACAGTATTACCAGTCGAGTGAGATGGAAGGCTTCAGCGTGCCCGCAGCCGAGCACTCCACCATCACCGCATGGGGCCGTGAAAACGAGGCCCAGGCCTACGACAACATGCTTACGCAATTTCCTGAAGGGATCGTTGCCGTGGTGAGCGACTCGTACAACGTCTATGAAGCCTGCGAAAAACTCTGGGGCGGAACGCTACGGGAAAAAGTGTTGCAGCGGCAAGGAACGCTGGTGGTGCGCCCTGACTCCGGCAAACCGCGCGAGGTCGTGTTGAAGGTGCTGGACATTCTGGGAGAAAAATTTGGCTTCCAGCTAAATAGCATGGGTTATCGCGTGTTGAATCCTCGAATACGCGTGATCCAGGGGGATGGCGTCAACTACTGGACCATCCAGGACACTTTAACCGCGATGAACCGCGCCGGTTGGTCGGCGGACAACATTACGTTTGGCATGGGCGGAGCTTTACTGCAACAACTCAACCGCGACACGCAACAGTTCGCCTTCAAGTGTTCTAACGTCACGGTGAATGGCGAAGACCGTAACGTTTTCAAAGATCCGGTGGAAGGGCATGACAAGGCTTCCAAGCGGGGAAGGCTGGCCCTGCACCTTAAGAATGGAACCTGGAGTACGGAGCGTTCACGCCGGGAAGTCGACGATCCTGACGATCGTCTTAAGCCGGTTTTCCGGGATGGAGAAGTGCTGATAACCCAGAGCGTCCCTGAAGTGCGCCGACGGTTGAGAGTCCAGGAAGAAGCCGCGACGCGCTAGGTTCCGGTCGAAGCTGCTGGTTGGGTAGATCGCGTTTCTGTTTCCAGTGCTTTGAAAAACCGTCCGGCCATCATGTTGGCGGCGCCCTGGATCATTCTCTGCCCCACGCTGGCCAGGAGTCCACCCACATTGACCTCACCGGTGTAATGGATGGAAGTCCCGCCATCTTCTTCTTTCAAGTTCAATTCGCCCGCGCCCTTGACGAAACCCGGCTGGCCTTTGCCCTCGACCACGATTTTGTAGTGTTCCGGTGCGACGATGTCTTGCAGAGAGACTGTGGCAGTGAACACGCCTTTCACCGGGCCAACGCCGGCCGTCAGTTTGGCGTTGTACTGCTTTTCTCCCGTGCTTTCCATTTGCTCGCAGCCAGGAATGCACTTCTGCAAGATTGTGGGATCGATCAACGCAGCGAATACGCGGTCGCGTGGAGCGTCGATTCTCAGTGTATTTTCGATTTTCAATCAAGAACCCCTGCCAGAAATCATTTACCACAAAGGACACAGAGAGCAATTAGCGATTAGAACTCCGCTGATACGCGATGCCGCCTTCGTGATTCCATCTATGGCTAATTGCTATTTGCCAATTGCTGATTGTGTTCCTTTGCGCCTTGTGGTTAGGCCCCAGTTTATTTTGCCCGTGAGGCCGCTGTCTCCAACGCTCTTCTCGTGTAGACCTCCGCCAGCTGTTTACGATATTCCGACGACGCAAACAGATCAGAGTTTACGTCTGCTCCGTCGGCTGCGTGCGCTGCGGCGGCAGCCAGCGTCCTGGCGTCAAGCGTGTTTCCCTTCAGCGCGCTCTCGACTTTGCCAGCACGATAAGCCTTGGCGGCAACTCCCGTCATGCCAACTCCAGCAGACTGGCACTTGCCTGCGCTGTCCAGCACCAGGCTTACCGCTACGCCGACGAGCGCAAAACCTGAAGCAGGCTGCCTGACCTTGATATAGCACTGTCCAACTTTGCCTTTGGGTGGCGTGATGCGGATTTCACGCAGTACTTCGCCTGGTTGCAGAGAGGTGGTGAGCATGTCAACAAAGAAGTCTGCGGCTTTGATCACGCGGTCGCCTTTGGCGTTCACGGCCACAATCTCCGCATCCAAGGCAAGAATGGATGCGGGCCAGTCCGCAGCAGGATCGGCATGAGCAATACTTCCGCCGATGGTGCCTTTGTTGCGTACCTGCACATCGCCCAGATTTGTAGCCGTCTCCGGCAGCAGCGGGCAGGAGCGGCGCAGCACGTCAGATATTTCCATCTGAAAGTGCGTGGTCATGGCGCCGATGCGAATCTGTCCACCCTCTTCGCGGATGTAAGAGAGGTCTTTGATCCTACCGATATCAATCAGCACCTTGGGCTGCATCAGGCGAAGCTTCATGGCGGGGAGCAGGCTGTGTCCGCCGGCCAGAAGTTTAGCGTCATCTTTGTGCTTGGCCAGAAGCGCAACGGCATCTTCCAGGCTCTTGGCGGTGATGTAATCAAAACTTGCTGGGATCATAATTTTTCTCCTGCGCTTACGCAGCTCCTGCCGAGCTCTTTTTGATGATTTGCCAGATGGTTTCCGGCTTGAGCGGCATGTCCACGTGGCGCACGCCGAAAGGCGCCAAGGCGTCGACCACAGCGGAAACAATGGCCGGTGTCGCGCCGATGGTCCCCGCTTCGCCCACACCCTTGGCTCCCAATGGATTCACCGGAGAAGGGGTCACCGTGCTGTCCAGTTCCATGTGGGGAATCATGATGGCCTTGGGAAGCGCATAGTCCATCAGGGTGCCGGTCACAAGCTGGCCCTGATCGTCATAGACAACTTCCTCGTACAGCGCCTGCCCGATCGATTGCACAATCCCGCCATGCACCTGTCCATGTACCAGCATGGGGTTGATCTGCTTGCCGCAGTCATCCACGGCGATGTAGCGCTTGAATTGGATCTCTCCGGTTTCGCGATCAATCTCCACGACGGCAATGTGTGTGCCGAAGGGGAAGGTGAAATTCTTGGGCTCGTAGAACGCAGTGGCGGAAAGTCCCGGCTCCATGTCCGGTGGAAGATTCCTGGCCAGGTGGGCGGCCAGTGCGACCTCCTGGATCGTGACCTGTTTGTCGGCCGCGGCTTTCGATGTGAATTTGCCGTCAGCGAACGAAACTGTGGAAGGATCCACCTGCAGCAGATGCGCTGCCAGCTTGGCGGCCTTCGCCTTCAGCTTCTGGATCGCCATATAGACGGCAGTGCCGCCCACGGCGAGCCCGCGGCTGCCAAACGTGCCGATTCCGTACTGCACGATCGCGGTATCACCATGAATCACCGTGGAGTCATTCACGCTGACGCTCAACTCGTCGGCGGCAATCTGAGCGAAGGAAGTTTCTTCACCCTGGCCATGGGGCGAAGCCCCGGTAAGAATCGTTACTTTGCCGGTAGGTTCAATCCTCACAGTCGCGCTCTCCCAGCCACCGGCGGGCATGGCCGAGGAAGGGCCAAGCGCGCAGATTTCAACGTAGGTGGAAATGCCGATGCCCATCAGGCGCCCGTCTTTGCGCGCCTTCTTCTGTTCCTCGCGTAGCTTGGTGTAGTCGGCCATGGCCAGCGCTTTGTCGAGCGCGCCCTGGTAGTTGCCGCTGTCATAGAAAAGACCGGTCGCGGTCTTGAACGGATTATCGCCGGCGAATGGGGCGGGGAAGTTCTTGCGCCGGACTTCCACCGCGTCCATGCCCAGCTCTGCCGCAACCAGGTCCATGGCGCGTTCGATCACAAACGTGGCTTACGGACGTCCCGCGCCGCGGTAGGCGTCCGTGGACATCTTGTTGGTGAAGGTCGCGGTAACGTTCATCTGTATGGCGGGGATCTTGTAGCAACCAGAGAGCATCAAGCCAGTCAGCGTGGGGATGGCGGGCGTGAGCAGCTGAAAGTACGAGCCCATGTCGGCAAAGACGTTGTAGCGGAGGCCGGTAATGGTGCCGTCTTTCTTGCAACCGATTTCAACGTAGCCAGCCTGGCCGCGCCCGTGGATGGTGCCCTGGAAATTTTCCCGTCGGCCTTCAATCCATTTCACTGGACGCGCGGTCTGCATGGAGATCCAGCCCAGGATCGCCTCTTCCGCATAGACGTTCAGCTTGGAGCCAAAGCCGCCGCCGACTTCCGGCGTGATCACGCGCAGCTTATTCTCCGGCATGCCCAGCATGATGGCGACCTGAGTGCGCGCCAGATGCGGGATCTGTGTAGATGTCCAGAGCGTGAGTTCCTGCTCGCCGGGGAAGTAGCGGGCCAGCACGCCACGTGGTTCCATGGCGATGGGTGCCAGCCGCTTGTTCAGGATCTTCTGCTTGACGATCTTGTCCGCTGATTTTAACGCGGCTTCAATGTCGCCTTCGCCGGCGGTGAGCTTATAGGCGATGTTCGTCCCAAACTGCTCGTGGATGACCGGGCTGTTTTTGTCCGCGGCCTTTTCTTCGTCCATTACGACCGGCAGTTCTTCATAGTCCACCTGGATCAGGTCCAGGGCGTCACGCGCGGCGTATTTGGTTTCCGCCACCACGGCGGCCACAAGATGGCCGACAAAATAAACCTTGTTCGTCGCCAGGACGGTATGGTTCGGCGTCTTCATGTCCGGGATGGCAGCGCCGCAGGGCACAGGGCCAATCTTGGAGACGTCCTTTCCAATGTAGACGGCCACCACACCGGGTAACTTGAGCGCCGCGCTGGTGTCTATGCTCTTGATGCGCGCGTGAGCATAGATGGAGCGCAGGAACGCCACATGCAGCGTGTCCGGCAGCCGGATGTCATCAACGTAATGGGCCAGTCCCTGGATCAGCCGCGGGTCTTCCGTGCGCTTTACGCTTTTACCTACAAATTTTTCCGCCATAAGGCCTCCGCTTTCGAGTTACCGCGCCACCGATTTCGACTTCATCTTCTTTGCGGCGCACTGGATCGCCTGGACAATATTCTGATATCCGGTACAGCGGCACAGATTGCCTTCCAGGCCGTGCCGGATCTCTTCTTCGGTGGGATCAGGATTTCTTTGCAGGATCTGGGCCGCCGTCATGATCATGCCCGGTGTACAAAAGCCGCACTGCAATCCATGGTGCTCCCAGAAGCCTTTCTGCACCGGATGCAATTCTCCGCCTTGGGCCAGACCCTCAATGGTAGTGACCGTGGCTCCGTCCGCCTGCGCGGCCAGCATGGTGCATGATTTCACGGCTTGCCCGTCCACCAGCACGGTGCATGCTCCGCACAGCGAAGTTTCACAACCCACGTGTGTGCCCGTCAGGTTGAGCACATCCCTTATGTAGTGGACCAGCAGCGTGCGCGGCTCAATTTCACTCTGATGGGTTATGCCGTTTACTGTGACGTTGATTGCCTTCTTCATCGAACACCTCTAGAGCAGCTTTGGAAAACCATCTTCCGGGAAGTTCCGCCCCCGGAAAAACCCCGGGAACGCAGAACTACTTAAAGTAAAGACGCAGGACATATTAAATGGTCGGGCTCAATTCGGCTAGACGCTTGCTTTCGAACGTGTGGTTCTATAGAAGGATCTTTCGGACGGGATGGGTGGGATACTCCCGTTGGCCTTGTTGTGACTGGACGGCCAGGCTGATCGGTGCACTGAAACAGCCCGGCAAGTAAGCTTGTTATCTGGTCGGGAGGTAAAACCCTACTTCAACGTGCATGGTGGTCAAAGCTGCCAAGCCACTTCTGCGTGCTGGCTCGAAACGCCAGGTCCGCACCGTGCGCATTGCGCTTTCATCCAAGTCCGGGACCAGGCTCCTTTCGACGGAAACGTTCTTAACCAACCCGTCAGCGCCCACTGTGAGGTTGAGCATTACCGTTCCACTGATATTGGCTTTGCGTGCAGCATCAGTGTAGCTGGGCTCAGGGGTGTAAATGGGCTTGGGAGCTATGTACGTTTCCACGGAGAGCGGAGGCTTGCCGCCAACCGGCACATTCTCTGGCGGCGGTCCGAACCCTGGAGAAGAGGATGCATCCGGAGTGACGGGAAGCGGCTTGCTTTTGCTATTGACGTCTACTTCGACGGACACGACGGCCGCAACCGCGACGCCATTTCTGCGCGCCGGCTCGAAGCGCCAGATCCTCACCGTGCGCATTGCGCTTTCATCCAAATCTGGGGTCAGGCCTCTCCGGACGGAAACGTCCTTAACCAGCCCGTCAGGGCCTACGGTAACGTTGAGCACTAGCGTCCCACTGATGTTGGTTTTGCGTGCAGCATCGGTATAGTCGGGGTAAGGAGCATAAATTGCTTTGGGGTACTCGTCGGGAGGAGCAGGAAAAAGCGCCGGATGCTTGGCCGGCGGCGCGGTGTTGGACGGCAATGGCGGTAGGCGCAGCAGATCATTGGGCGCGCTGAAGGTGAATTCCGACCATCCGCTGGCAACTCCGTCGTTCGAATTCTCATCGATGGCCCAGACCCGCCAACTGCCGGGCTGACTCCCAACATAATCGTGCGTGTAATTTGGCTCTACTAGCCCGCGGACAATATGGGTGGTCCCACCTGCGTCGGAGCACCACTGGCGTTGCACACAACAGTGGAAGCAGTTGATCTCGATCCCGTAACTTGCAGCGCCAGGAACGCGCGACCACTGGAAGTTTACGGTGCGGGGGAAGGTTTGCTCGGACCAGGCCGCCCCATTCTGGGGCTCGAGCTGCTGCGGGGCTGGAAGTGACGGCGTCTCCGCTGCGGGTTCAAGTCGCGGGTGTATGGGTGCAGGAGGAATTTGGTTCACCAGCGGCTTGCTGGGGCTGACTGCGTTGGGATCTCGAGATGGGATGGGAACAGGCTGAAGAGCTGCCTTCAGGTTCTGCCACGTGGGGGAAGAAGGAACGGCGGAGGCAACAGACTGCGCAGCGGCTGCCCACACAGGATGAAGTGACGAAACTGCATAAATAAGCGGAACGGCTGCGACCGTCAGCATCAGCAGCACGCGGCGGGTAATGAAACCAGAAAGTCTTCGCCGCGAATCGAGAATCCGGTCGATTCTCTTTGTCGCTGTTCCTTTCTTGGCCATGGCAATGCCCTGCCACAGCACGCGCCGCGATGTTCGCTCAAAGAATTCGAGCAGCGCCTGGGCATACTGAATACGGTCCGGGGCCGCGAGCAGCGCTGCATCATCGCTGGTTGCTTCGGCAAGATCGGCCAACTGTGCCGATAACCACCAAGCCAGCGGGCTAAACCAGCACAAACTGCGATAGACGGAAGCGACCACCTGACGGAGGGGATCGCGGTTGCGGACGTGGGCTTGCTCGTGGGCGAGCACTGCCTGTAATTTCCATTCTTCCCAACTGCGCCAATCCGGCGGGAGCAGGATGACGGGGTGAATCACACCGACCGTAACCGGAACCCGCATTGCATCGGACTCATGAACGCCATCACTGATCTGTGCGCTGGCCCGCCGCAGCCGTCGACTGAGGAACAATCCCAGCGCAAGCCTGAAGAGCATGGTGACTGCCACCAGCAGCCATAGGCCGAACAACAAGACCGGCCATTTCAGTGTGCGCTGGAACGGAGTTTCGCGCGTCTGAGTCCCAGCGCCGGGCTGTATCTTCGGTGAACTCGCTGGGCCCGCTGAAAGGACTCGCGGGGGCGGACTTCCTGCGAAGTCACCGACGCGCGCCGCCGGTGGCGCTGGCCTGCTGGGTTTGGGTACGGATATCAATAGTTGCGGCATGACTACGGCCGCCAGCGGAATCAGGAGCGCGCCTGCCAGCACCGCTGTCCAGGCTGCAAGCCGGAGTGAGACGTCCTTGATTCGCAGGGCCAACAAGAGCAAGCCGACTAGTCCGGCGAGCGCCGTGGCGCGCAGCGCCCATTCCGCTAGTCCGATGAGAATCGTTTCCGGCATCACGCACGCTCCTTCTTTTTTGCCGCAATCTTTTGTGCAAGGCGCTCCAACTCCTGGCGACCGACAAGTTTGTTGTCCACCATCCCTACCAGGAGTTGCTCAATCGAGCCGCCCCAAAACCGATCGACGATCTGTTTTACCGCCTGGGTCGCAACCTGGTGCCGTCCTTCACAGGCCCTGTATAGATAAGTGCGTCCGTCGACTTCGTGGACCAGGTAGCCTTTTTTTTCCAGACGATGCAGCAGGGTCCGAACCGTGGATTCTTTGAGCGGACGGGAAGAGTCGACCAGGGCTTTCCGGCAAGCCTCCGACGTGCAGCCGGGGTGCGTCCAGACGTAATCCATCAGGTGCTGTTCCAGTTCGCTGAGTCGTTTTCGCATGGTAGCTACATAATGTAGCACTACAGTACGTAGCTGTCAAGCAGGGGCATTTGTGCGTTGGTTTCAAAGGAAGTATGCCCTAAAGGCGATTGGGATGGGTGTTTTTTGGCAAGGCGTACTGCATCTGCCATTTTGGATTAGCCGGCGGGTCGCGCACCAGGAGTGGTGAGCGACCCGGGAACGGACGATATTTTAGCTTCCATGCGCTTTGTCGGACTCATCTTTTACCCGTGTCTGGTCGGTAATCCAGTTGACTTCCCAGGTCTTGCCGCCATCGTCGGAAAATGACTGCTCAAAGTGGGCCGAATTCGGGGTGATGTTCGACCAGACAAATCGAACCAGGATGGATCTGCCATTTGGACCAGATGGTTCGGTGTCGAAAAACTCGCCGCGGCCATTCTTGAATTCGCCGATCGTGGGCGGGCCCATGGCGCCGCTTTTGTTGGTCGCCCAGTAGAGGCTCCACTGGTGGGTCTGAGGGTCGTATAGACGCAAGGTCAGACCTTCGATGTGCCCTGTTGGGCTATCAACTTCGAACTCCTCCAGATCAGCACGGCCATCCCAAACCTTCCGAGTGACGGAAGTGCCGTCAAATTCGACCCATGTAGTGGAACCGGCCAAACGCTTGTCGAGGCGCTTGAGGTGAATCTTCCAGGTACCCAGCTCGAAATCAAAATCGTGTTGTCCATCGCGTTGCGTGCGAGTAGGCTGAGCGCCCGCTTGCGCTGCGCTGGAATTCTGCTGCGCTGGTCCTTGCGTCGGCTGTAACAAAATGACGACCAAAGCGCACACTACGAGATAAGGGCGAACATGTTGCATCACTGCCTCCTTGAATTGGTCTGACTGTTCTGTTTAGATGGGTTGATTTGAACTGGTCTTCGATCTTCGCCGCTTGCTGCATCTCTTTTTTGCGGCAGGGGATGCGGAAGAAGCCGCAGACGAAGCAATGGAAACAGGCTTAGCCGTGGGCAAAAGCTCCGCGGTTGCAGCTTGTCGAGCCGAGGGAGTTGGCGCGGAAGTTGCAAAGGCCTGGCTTGCGCTGGATGGAGTTGAGTTGGAGTGTGTTGCGACGGACTGCGCTGCCGCGCCAGGACGAGCTATGCCGATCGTCGCAATTCCGGCGGTGAGGGCCGCCGCCAGGCAAAGCACGCTTGCGGCGATTCCAAACCCGCGCGCTCCGGGGCCGAGCACGCTGGAATGAGCCGGAGAGAGTCCCAGCAGGCGCGCAACGCGGACTGCAAGCGGGCCGTGATTGGCGGCCATCGCCAGTGGCGGCGCAGAGCGCCATTCTTCCATCACCGTAAGCGCGCGGGCATACTCCACTGCATTGCCGCACAGGGCAATAGCCTCGTCATCGCAGGAGTTCTCGCGCTCGGCGCGAATGCGCCGGTTTAGCCACCAGACAGCCGGGTGATAAAACAGGATCGTCTCAGCTGCGATCTGAAATACATTCACAAATGCGTCCAGACGTTTGATGTGGGCCAGTTCGTGGGCGATCACGGCTTGCAGTTGGTCTTCCGAAAGCCCTGTCAGAGCGGTTGCCGGCAAAAACACGATCGGACGAAACCATCCCATCACCGCGGGCGCATCCAGCCAGGTACATTCGCAATAGCGGACGATGCGCGTGAGGCGAAGCCGGCGTTGTAAAGCCAGGGAAATCTCAAGCAATCGTGCATTGACAACGAGAGCCTGCCGGCGGCGCATACGTTCCAACTGAAGCATGCCGCCCGCACAGCGTATGCTGAAAAATACCACGCCCACAAGCCACGCCTCTACCAACCAGGGAAAAACGTCCAGCCAGGAAAAGATGTCCGGAACAGAGGCCGGAGATGGGGAAGCCAGGTCCTGGCCCGGTTTCGGAGGATGCGATGGCGCGGCGGTCAAGACTGGCGTTGTTGGAGGAACGGCGCTATCGGTTTGCGGATAGGTTAGAAAAGTCGCCACCGGCGCAGCCAGCATGAGAGCCAGCGTCGCGACGCCCACGGTGTAGCGGACCGATGCCTTGCGGCAGAGCCCCATCGTTACCGCGGCCACCGCGGCCAACGCAGTTCCTTGCCAGAGAAAATGCAGTAGCGCCCACCCCAGGGGGCGCATGACAGTGGGAGGCAGCCAAGGAGCAGGGATCATCGCCGGGGCCTTTCATGTTCATCCAGCAGGCGGCGCAATTCCTGAATTTCCTCTCGTGAGGTGCGACGTCCGGCCAACGCATGCATCATGAGTTGGGACGCCGACCCCTCAAAGACCCGCTGCAGCATGTCTCCGGCCAGTTGCTGCTTGGTCTGCTCGGCGGGCAGGCATGCTTGATAGACGTGCGCACGCTGGTCTTCGTTGCGTCGAACCGTGCCTTTTGCGGTCATGATTTGCAGAAGTTTCAGGACGCTGGTATATCCGGTGGCTTTCTTGTCGCTGAGCGCCTCATGCACATCGCGCACGGTGGAGGGGCCGCGTGTCCACAGGACGCGAAGGATCTCCAACTCCGAAGCGGTCGGTTTTTGCGGGACCAGTTTCATGCCGGCCACAATACTACGAAGACATTCGTAGTGTCAACGAAAATCTTCGTACTTTCATGTGATTTCTCCCGCGCATCTTTTCTCCAGCCTCTGGTACTCTGTATACCCTTATGCGCCTTTACCAGAGCCTGTTTTTCCTAGTCGCGATAGTTGGTTCCGCCTTCGCCCAAAACTCCAAACCGGTTGCCGACCGCCTGGCCGCTCAGAACGCCCTTTTCGAAGAGCAGTACGAATCCGATCTCCGCAACCTTCCTGAACGCGCGACCTCTTTCGGAGACTATCGCTACAATGACAAGCTCACTGAGCACTCACTCGACGCCATTGCCCAGCGCCACAAGACCGACGCGGATTTCCTGAAGCGGCTTGAGGCCATCACAACCACGGATTTCTCCGACCAGGACCAGCTCTCCCACGACCTGATGGTCCGCGTGCTTCAACAGCGCATCGCCGACTTTGACCTCAAAGAATATGAGATGCCGATCAATCAGCAGAATGGCATCCACACCGGGCTGGCGGACCTTCCGCTTTCTGTCCCGCTTGACTCCGTCAAGCATTATGAGGATTACATCGCGCGGCTTCACCAGGTTCCGCGCGTTCTCAGCCAGGTCACGGAAGTCCTGCGCGCCGGCATGAAGGACAAGCTGATGCCGGTGAAATTTCTGCTGGAAAAGCTCCCTGTCCAGTGCCAGGGCATTATCGACGCCGATCCCTTTCTCCTTCCGACCAGGAAATATCCTGCGAGTATTTCGGCGGAAGACCAGAAGCGCCTGACTCAGCAGATCACCGACGCGATCAACACCGACGTGATCCCGGCATACAAGACCTTCGCAGCGTTCCTGAGCAAGGAGTATGCGCCGCAAGGTCGCACCACCCTGGCGATCACTTCTCTGGCAGATGGCCAGAAGCGCTACCAGAACGACATCTACGGCCGCACCACCACGCACATGACCGCCGACGAGATACACCAGCTCGGCTTGCGCGAGATCGAGCGCATCCAGGCCGAGATATCGGTGATCGCCAAAAAAGCGGGTTTCTCCGACCTGGTTGCCTTCCGGACTTCGCTCAAGACCAATCCGAAATATATTCCGACCTCCTCGGAACAGATTCTTGACGACTTCCGCCGCTACATCGCGCAGATGGAGCCGAAGCTGCCAACGCTCTTTACGCTTCTGCCTAAATCGCCGGTTACCGTGGAAGGCATACCCGCTTTCCAGGCCGCTGCTGCAACCCACTACGTGACTGGTACCCCGGACGGCAAGCGTCCCGGCCGCGTTGTTGTTGCCGTGGCCAACTTTGCCGAGCGCTCGCTGATCAACGACGAAGCAGTTGCCTACCACGAAGGCGTGCCCGGACATCACATGCAGCTCTCCGTGCAGCAGCAGCTCACCGGCTTGCCCCGGTTCCGTCTCCACGGGCTGGGATTCAACGCGTATACCGAAGGCTGGGCGCTGTACTCAGAGCAACTCGGCAAAGAAGTCGGCTTTTACAATGATCCTGTTTCGGACTATGGCCGGCTCTCGTCCGAACTTTTCCGCGCCGTGCGCCTGGTGGTTGATACCGGAATCCATGCGAAAGGATGGAGCCGCGATCAGGTCGTCGACTTCATGCGCAAGTCCGGCGCCGTCGACGAGCCGACGATCCAGTCGGAAACCGACCGCTACATCGCATGGCCGGCACAAGCCCTCAGCTATAAACTCGGCCAACTCAAGATTCGTGAACTCCGCGATCGCGCCCAGAAAGCATTGGGTCCAAAGTTCGATATCCGCAGCTTCCATGATGAGATGCTCAACGGCGGAACTTTGCCGCTTGATCTGCTTGACGCCCGCACGGACAAATGGATCGCACAGCAAAAAGCAAAGTGACGGACGAGTACGGACAAAAGGGTGGTGGCGTGATCTGTGCCGCAGCCCAGAAGCCACTCGACAACCTGACGGGTTGTGCCCCGCTTGCCTTTGGCGCCGCGGTGTCCGAAGAAGATTTCCGGCGAATCCAGAACAGGATGGTCCTCGATTGCTGCAAATGGGACGCTCAGGTTGGGGATGTCTGCACGTTGTTCCGGCAGCCGCTCTTGATGCGTCAAGAAACATGGCAAGAGCTGGCGCGAGCGGCTGAAGGTCTCACAACCGAGTTGTTATCGGCGGAACAAGAGCTGTTGGAGAGAGCGGACCTTCATGCGGAGTTGGGTCTGCCTAAGCGGTTGCGGCCCACATTTGCGCAGGCACGCCGGCTTAAACCTACGCCGTGCGCTGTGCGAACTTTGCGGTTTGACTTCCACTACACAACCGAGGGTTGGCGTATTTCTGAAGTGAACAGTGATGTGCCTGGCGGGTACTCTGAAGCGTCCTGCTTTACGGTGCAAATGTCTGAATTCTTCCCACATGCCAGGCCCGCCGGCAATCCCGCGAACGCGTGGGCAGATGGCATGATCTCGGTTGCCGGAACGGGTGGCCATGTTGCCTTACTTTCCGCGCCTGGGTTTCTTGAAGACCAGCAGGTAACCGCCTTCCTCGCCGGTCAATTGCAGAAGCGCGGAGTGGAAGCTTTCCTGCTTCATCATCCAGCGCAGTTGAAATGGAAATCGGGGCTGGCGAGCATTGCTTCAAATCAGAGACAGATTGGTATTGATGCCATTGTTCGTTTTTACCAAGGAGAGTGGCTGGCGGCATTGTCTGCCAGCTGCGAGTGGAAGCGGCTCTTCGCGGGAGGGGAAACGCCCGTCGCGAACCCCGGGATCGCGCTTCTAAGCGAAAGCAAGCGGCTCCCGCTCGCCTGGGACCGGATATCGAGCAAGATGACCACGTGGCGCAAACTGCTTCCTGAGTGTCGTAATCCGATTGATCCAAGCTGGCAAGCTGGAGACGAATGGGCGTTGAAAGCGGCCTTCTCCAATACTGGAGATGCCGTGCATATGCGTGAATTCACGGATCACAATGCATGGACCAGCCTTTGTCGCTCCGTGAAAAAGCATCCTGAACGTTGGATCGCGCAACGACGCTTTAAGCCGCTGCCGATAGTTTCAGACGCAGGCGCCGTTTATCCGTGCGTTGGGGTATACACAATAAATGGTCGGGCTTGCGGGGCCTATGTAAGGGTGGGCCTCAGGCAGGTCATTGATTACGCCGCAATGGATGTTGCGCTGCTAATAGAGGAAGAAAAATGTTGAGCAAGGACGAAATCTATCGAGTCTGGACGCCCATTGAATCTCCCTGGTCACGCTGGGTCAAGCCGGTCCTGTTTGCGTTCATGGATGCAGTCTTTGAGGTGTCTCCAGCCCGGGCGATAAGCTTTGAATCCGGCTGGGTCCCCGCCGCCGGAGATGCCGCGATCATCGTCGACCTGCCCGGCGACGATGGCGTGCTTTGGGGCATGCATCTGGCGCGATCGGGATACCGGCCTATCCCACTCTACAACGCCCTGCCATTTCCGTTGGGCATGAAGATGTCCGTGCTGCGATCCCGACCGCAGACTACTGTAAACGTGGAGCTCATCCTGGCCGCGCTGTACCGTGAGACCACCACGCTGCAGCAAATTCCGATGTCCAAAGAAGCCCCGCCAGCGTTCCTGCTGGACGCCGATCGCCGCATTGCCTGCGTTGATCCGGAGCCAGGCTGTTTTGACAATCGGTCCGTCTGCTTTTCAACGGACTTCCCTTCAGCGGAGTACTTGCTCGCGCAGGGCATTCGCAATGTGATCATCGTGCAAAAGAATACAACTGTTAACGGTGATCTGGTACAGACCCTGCTTTCCTGGCAGGGAGCCGGAATTCAACTGTACCGAAAAAAATCCGGTGATGCGGCTCCTCCCAGTTCTGTGGTGATGGAGCGGCCTTCTTTCCTGCGCTCGCTTTTATACCGTATCGGTGTTTCGCTCAGGTTGCGTCGTGGTGAACTGGGCGGGTTTGGCGGAATTGTTCCTTCGTCTGGCGGATGAGATATGCCGCTCTCAGCTGTTCCATCACACGATCATTGAGGCGTGGTCGTGAGCCGTATTTTTTTCAACGGGAGCTATGTTGGCTCGGGAAGCCGTCCGTTTGGTTTCTTGAATCTTGCCTGGGCCGGCGGCGCTCCAGAGGTACATGGCTGCGTAGGCCCGCCACGGCCGCCATGCTTCAGCGTGGCCCTCAAGCTCTTGCGGACTTGGAAGCCCTGAACTGCGCAGAAGCCCGAGATCGCCGGATGGAAACGCATCCGGCTCGCCAAGCGCTCGCATGGCTACGTATTGCGCCGTCCACTTCCCGATGCCACGAATCTCACACAGGCGCGCAAGGAAAGCGTCCACATCCACAATGCCCTCAAAGTTGATGTGTCCATCACACACGGCCCGCGCGAAATCCCGGATGGTCTGGGCCCGCGCCTTCGTCAGACCGACGCTGGTAAGGTTGGCGTCGGCAAGGACTTCAGGGGTGGGGAAAAGGTGAGTCAGGCCGCCGGCGGCGGAGAATGGCCGCCCGAAAGTTTTTGCAATTCGGCCGGCCAACGATGTTGCTCCTTTGACGGTAATTTGCTGGCCAAGAATCGCGCGCGTCGCGAGTTCAAACCCATGCCAGCAGCCGGGCACGCGCAATCCTGGAGTTGTCTCAACGCGCGCGGCCAGCATGGGGTCGGCCCTGAGGCTGCGCACGATCGCCGTGCAGTCTGCATTCAGGTCAAACATGGCCCGTATGCGTTCTACAATCAGGAAGAGCGAACGCGGATCGTCAAATTGCACGCGGGCCACCAGTGCGTCATGTTCTTGGTCGAGTGAGACCTCAAAATAGCCGTGAACGTTGTGTAAAAAAATTGAACGGCGATAGCTTCCGCCGTCCACTACTTCAACGCCGGGTGTGGCGCGAGCAGCCAAGAATGCCAGCATCGCCTGCCAGTTGTAGGGCGGGCGGAAATTCAGACGGAAGAGATATTGGTTTTCCGGCTGGACCGCCATTTGCCGGGCAAGGGCGCGGATCTGCGTCGGCGTACGATGATAGACCCTGCGGATATCGGCATTGAATCGCCGCACGCAGCCGAAGCCCGAAGCCAGGGCCACCTGGATCATCGGCAATCGCGTTTCGTCGATCAGCTTTTTGGCGAAGTGCAGGCGGCGGGTTTGCGCCACCGCTCGCGGCGTGGCCCCCAGATGCTGAAGAAAAAGACGACGCAGATGGCGTGAGCCCACGCCCAGATTTTCAGCCAGAACTTCCACCCCACCGTCGCCCAGGCCACTTTCGCCGATCAGCCGCAGCGCCCGCGATACCGTGCTTTGTGTCCCGGCCCAGGCCGGAGTCCCGGGCGAGCATTCCGGACGGCAACGCAGACACGGACGGTATCCGGCTTCCGCCGCGGCGGCAGCAGTGGGGAAGTAACGTACGTTCTTCTCCTTCGCCGTAGGCGCCGGACAAATTGACCGGCAGTACACTCGGCTGCCCTTCACGCCAATGAAGAACTTGCCGTCAAAGCGTGCGTCGCGTGACAGCCTTGCCCGCGAACATATTTTCCAGTCTAGTTCCATAGCTCCCGTGAACTCATGATAGTCGAACCCGCAGAGGAAGCTGGACGTTTTCGGACTGCGTTCCAATCGGCGGCGATTTTACCAGCAACAATCAGGAGAGCACATCCGGAAATGTCTAAATGAATCCGGGCGATTTGCGCGAACGCTACATCGATGTTTGACTACGTTGATAACTAAGTACCAGGCTGTTGAGCGCTGCGGCCACGCCTCCGGGCTGGTGTGGAACATCGGCGATCCGCAGCCCCATCTCGACGCCGCTCAACGTTCCCGCCAGCATCAGGTCGTTGAAATGGCCCAGGTGTCCGATGCGGAATACTTTGCCTGCCAGTTTGGCGAGGCCTGTGCCCAGGGACATATCAAATGTTTCGAGGATGATCTGCCGCAGCCGGTCAGCATCATGACCTTCGGGCATGAATACTCCGGTGAGCGAACTGGAATATTCCTTCGGCTCTTCGCACACCACGTCTAATCCCCATGCGCGCACGGCGGCGCGCGTGGCTTCGGCATGACGATCATGCCGGCGGAAGACGTTGTCCAGTCCTTCTTCCTGCAGCACCAACAACGATTCGCGCAGGCCCCAGACCAGGTTGGTGGCCGGCGTGTAAGGAAAAAAACCGGCACGATTGGGCTTGAGCATCTCCTGCCAGTCCCAGTAGTAGCGGGCCATTTTGGCCGTCCTGTTCGCGGCCAGGGCTTTTTCAGAGATCGCATTGAAGCTGAGTCCCGGCGGAAGCATCAGGCCTTTTTGCGATCCCGCAACGGTCACATCCACGCCCCACTCATCGTGGCGATAATCGATGGAAGCCAGCGATGAGATCGTGTCCACCAGCAGTAGCGCTGGATGCTTTGCCCGGTCCATCGCCCGGCGCACCTCGGCGATGCGGCTGGTCACGCCCGTGGAAGTCTCATTGTGCACCACCATCACGGCCTTGATGTCTTGGCTTGCGTCCTGAGCGAGCCGAGCTTCCACTTCATCCGGTGCAACGCCGCGCCGCCAGTTGCCAGGCACGTAATCCACTTGCAAGCCGTGCCGTTGAGCTATGTCGCGCCACAGGTTGGAAAAATGTCCCGTCTCAAACATGAGCACGCGGTCGCCGGGAGAGAGCGCGTTTACAATCGCCGCTTCCCACGCTCCCGAGCCGGATGCCGGATACATGATCACCGGGCCGCTGGTCTTGAAGATGAGCCGCAGCCCCTCCAAAACCTCAGTGCCAAGCTTGGCAAACTCCGGGCCGCGATGATCAATTACCGGGCGGTCCATCGCACGCAAGACCCGGTCCGGGACGTTGGTGGGTCCGGGAATCTGAAGAAAATGCCGGCCTGTATGAATCGTCATTTTTTGTCGCTTCGCTCCAAACTGCTTGAGTGCGTTCTGGTCCTGGGGATTCTCCAGCGACCGTTAATGCCGCTTGGCGCCCAAGTCGATCTCACGGCGGCTATTGCGGAAATGACCTTAACGCGCAATCATAGCAACCCTGGTCGTAAGCTGCTTACTCATAGAAAACAATCGACTTGCTCATTCATCTTCTATTTACAATCGCCAGATAGAGTTTATTTGAAAGACCAAAGACCATGGAGGAGCCGCATGGTGATAAACACGATCCCGTGTGCTTTCGCCGCTCTCGCCGGACTGGGGTTGATACTTGTAGCGGTATTTGATCTGCGCAAGGCCCGTCGAGCGAAGACATGGCCGATAACGGAAGGCAAGGTCCTGGACTCCAGGCTGCGTGAGAAAAACGATGGCGACGGTATTACCTATGAAGTCGCTATTCTCTATGAGTACTTTGTCAATGGCGTGGCCCATCGCTCTGACGTTTGGCGGGTGCGCGCCGGAAGCAGTTCGTTTACCAAAGCCGCTTCTCGGGCGGTAGCTCGCTATCCCATTGGAGCAGCGGTGCCGGTGTACTTTAATCCGGAAGACCCGGCGGATGCGATGCTGGAACCCGGGAAAATTTCCTGGTCCTTGCTCTTTGGCGGTGTGGCCTTTGTTGCAGCAGGCGTGGCGGGCGTTCTGTTTAATCTGTAGTTGAGCAAGGAATTGGCGGCGCGTGCACTCATTCACAGCCCCGTCACAATCCTCTGCAACTCCTTCGCGATTTCTTCCGGATCGGCCGTCGCTGCGAACCTGATCGGGTCACCGATGCGTACCTGGACAGTCCCCGGCCGGGCGTAATGTTTCTTCTCGATTTTCAGTGGGAACAACCCGTCAATGCGCATGGGGACCACCGGCAGGTTCAGATGCGTGGCCAGCAGGCCGATACCGCTGCGGAAAGGCGCCATCTCTCCGGTTTCCGTCCGGCGGCCCTCGGGAAAGATTACGACGCTAAAGCCGTTGTCGGCCAGTGCTCCGGCAAAGCGGAAGCTCTCGCGGTACTTGGCCCGTTGCGGCAGGGAAAAAACATTGAAGAAGGCCGCCGTCATCACGTATTGCAGTTGCTCCCACCAGCGCTTCAGGAAGAACCATTCCCTGGGCGGATAGCGCATGCCGCGCAGCTTCTCTCCGTCCATGGCCACGCCCAGACGATTGCGCAGATGCATAGGCAGCGCCGCCATGAGGAAGCCAATATCAATTTGTGCGATGTGGTTGGAGATGATCAGCGCCGGCCCCTTGAAGTCTTTCAGCCGCTCGCGCCCAAGGACCCTGGGCCTGGCCATGATCTTGATGTAAGGCAAGGTGAGCACGTGGTAGACGAAAATGCGCAGCCATGTGATGGGCCAGCGCTGGGCCCAACGAGAGTACGGATAGTCCGCCTTCTTTGGCTCTGGCGCAGATTTTTTCAGCAACGCTTCCAGATCGGCCACGGTGTTGACCTGGGAAAACTCGCGGTCATTCAGGTCCACCTGATAACGGTTTTCGATAGCCGACATCAACTCCACGCGGTCAAGCGAGCTGAGGTTCAAGTCGTCTTCCAGATTGGCGTCCTCCAGACGCATTCCGGCGCGCAGCCCAACTTTGCGGCCAGCAACATTCTGGATCAGGTCCTGGAGTGTTCCCGACAATGCTCCGTTACTTGAAGCTGCGCTGAGGGACTCGCTGCTACTTTGCTCACCAGACACCTGTGCTTCGGCCACGCGGCGGATGGCGTCGAGCTTAGGTTTCTGCGTGGATGTGCGGGGAAAATCTTCATCGGGCCAGACCAGCCAGCAGCGGATCTTTTGAAAATCAGCCAGCGATTGATTGGCATTGGCCACCACCGTGTTGCCGGAGTCGCCATTGCGCAGCAGCAACACGGCGCAGGCTTCAGCGTTGCCGGTGCGGGCCACGCCAAAAACCACGCAGTCGCGGACCTCAGCCTGCTTACGCAACGCCTGCTCCAGGTCTTCCGGATAAATCTTCAGCCCGGCGGGCGTGACGATAACATTCTTGCTGCGGCCTTTGAAATAAAGATTACCCTCGGCGTCCATGGCGCCCAGGTCGCCGGTGCGGAACCAGCCTTCTGCGCCAGTGACCGGCTTCAACTCGTTTCCTTGCCAGTACTGCCGGGCCACGTTTTCTCCACGCACCAGGATCTCGCCGGTCTCGGGATCAAGTTTCATTTCGCGCCCGGGGAGCACTTTACCGATCGACCTGCGGCCTACCTTGAACGGATGGTTCAGGCTGATAAGCGAACTGGTCTCCGTGAGCCCGTAACCCTGTATCACCACGTATCCAAGACGTCGCCAGAATTCCTCCGTGTTCTGATCAAGCGCTGCGCCACCGGAGATCATGGCCCAGAACTTCCAGCCAAAGCGCCGGCGAATTTTTCTGAACCGCCACCAGCGCTTGAGAAATTTTTCATTCTCTGAGATCGCCCAGTTCTTCTCGATCGCCGCTCCCTGATCTTCCTGGACCTTGTTCTTCAGCGATTCCACCACGCGCGGCACCGCCACCAGAACGGAGATCCGTTCGCGCTTGATGGTGCGAACCACGTCCGTTGGTTTGAAACTCTCCTGAAACAGCACCGTGCCGCCGATGAGCGGAGGAATGAACATCCCCATGAACTGTCCAAAGACGTGGCTGAGTGGAAGCATCTCCAGAAAACGTACAGGGTGAAAGATGCGCTCCGCTCTGCGATATTTTGGAAACTCACACTCGATTGGATCGATGCTGGCCAGCACGTTGCCGTGGGTCAGCACCACGCCTCTCGGCTCCGCTGTGGTGCCAGAGGTGAATACGATCTGCGCGGAGTCATCGCGACTGATGGTGGCAGATGCATAAGGCGCGGCGGAGTGGTGGGCCAGAATCGCGCCCAGATTTTCCATCTCCAGGAACGCCCGGCCGCCGGAATGCTCCACAAGAGCGCTGGCGCAGACGATTAGCTTAGCTTCTACATCGGAAGCGACGCGCTGGGAAAAATCCGGTGCGGCGATCCTGTCCATGGGGACGGCCACAGCTCCACGCAGCATGCAGCCGAAGAATGCCGCTACCCATTCGGCGCAGTTGTCACCCCAGAGCAGCACGCGTTCGCCTTTGCCGATGTTCCTCGCTTCCAGTTCGCGCGCAAATTGAAAGGCCAGTTCGCCTACCTGGCGATAACTCCAGCGCAGGGTGCGAAACCCCCGGTGCGACACGAAGGCGGTCTCTTTTCCAAGCCTCAGATGGATCTGGGCATAGTCGGCAAGCGTTTGCGGCATCTCTGTTTAACATACCGGGTCAGAGAAAAGGACGCAAAGCGACAAAGAACGGCAAGGAGCGGCAGTTGGCAAATAGCAATGGTAATAATATAGTTGACGTGCGCCTCAAAGATCAGAGATCGGTGCATGCAAGAGAAATGGCAATCTTGCAAGCAGCGACGAAAGCTCTGCTGATGCCTACTGTCGATGAACGGCTCAAGCATGTCACGCTAAAAGTGAAACGGGCCAAAGAGCACCTCGGTGACCTCGATCTGCAGATTAGGGGCTTTCTGGCTGCCAAACCTTACAAGGTCGCCACCAAGCGCGATCCTCAAACGAGAAAGCTGATCTATTACGTCAGTGCCGTCCAACCCACGCCTGAATGTCTTGCTCTTGTCTCCGGAGATGCCATCCAAAACCTTGTGAGTGCTTTGGATCATCTTGCTTACCAATTGGTTCTGAGTGATACAAGCGATAACCCACCAAACCCAAACTGGATTTATTTTCCTATCGCTGATGACGCTGCGAAATATGAAGCCAAAAAACGCAGAAAAATGGATGGTGCGTGGCAAGAGACGTTCGACGTGATCGATGCGCTTAAACCATACAAAGGAGGGAATGACCTTCTGTGGATGCTCCACCGGCTGAACAATATCGAGAAGCACCGCCTGCTGATTACGGTGGGGTCGATATTTCAAAGCCTCAACCTAGGGGCACATACGAGCGCGATGATGGCTGAATTCATCAGTACGCTACCAAACAGTCCGTTCCATGGAATAGACCTTACCCCGTTCAACAATGTATTTTTCCAACCACCGGGCTTTCTCTTTCCGCTGAAAGTGAGCGACGAACTCTTCACAGACGGCGTCGATGCAAAAGTGAATGAGAAACTCCAGTTTCGATTCAACGTAGCACTGTCTGAGCCGCCAATCATTGAGGCCCATTCACTACTCGAAACAATCCGTCAATTCACAGTACTTGTTGAGGACATCGTTACGGTTCTCACTCCTCGGCTTCGATAACTCAACGACGTTCCACAACTTGGAAGATGCAGCCTTATCTTGTGGGGGCAAAGAGGAAAACGAGTTGCCGATAGCTACAGGGATCTCGCGCCTCCGCTCGAGATTTCAGAGGCAGCTACGTCGAATAATCCGCATTGATATGCACATACTCCGCCGTGAGGTCGCAGGAGAGGAATTCCAGTTTCTCATCGCCTGCGCCGAGGATGATCCGGATTTCATAGACCGGCTCTGCCATGTAGAGATGCGCGCGATCTTTGTCGAAGGCGCAGGCCGCGCCGTGGCGGCAGATCTGCTGGTCGCCCAGATAGATGCTGATACGTTCCTGATTGATCGGCACACCCGAGTACCCGATGGCGGCCAGCATGCGTCCCCAGTTGGGATCGGCCCCCGCCCAGGCTGTCTTGACCAGCGGCGAGTTGGCGATGGCGCTGGCAATTTGCCGGGCTTCCTCCCGCGTACGCGCCTGCTCGATATTGAGGCGGACCACATGCTTGACGCCTTCTCCGTCCGCAACTATCTGCGCTGCGAGAGAGCGGCAAACTTTGGTCAGTGCCGACTGAAACTCGTCGCGGACCCATTCGAACCGGACCCCGCTCTTGCCGCTGGCCAGCAGCAGGGCTGTGTCGTTGGTAGAAGTGTCGCCGTCGATGGAGATGTTGTTGAAGCTATGGTCTACGGCGTTGAGCAAAGAACGCTGCAACTCGCTGGCTCCGGCGATCACGTCCGTGAATAGATAAACCAGCATGGTCGCCATATTGGGATGGATCATGCCTGCACCCTTGGCCACGCCCGCCAGTGTGACGTCGGAACCCTTGTAAGTGATGGATTGGCACGCAGTTTTCTTGTGCGTGTCCGTGGTCATGATGGCATTGGCAAATGCGTCAAAAGCCTCCGCGCCCGCCGATGCCGACTTGATCAATCCGGGAAGCGCGTTGGTGATTTTTTCCACCGGTAACGGGACGCCGATGATCCCGGTAGAAGAAGGGAAGATCTGGTTTGCTTTTACCTTGAGTTGTCCTGCCAGGTGCGTGCAGACGGTCTTTGCAGCTTTCAGTCCCTGCTTGCCGGTTGCGCAATTGGCGTTGCCCGCATTCACGATCAAGGCGCGAATGTGCCCGCCCGCGCGGAGGTGCTCACGCCCAACGATCACCGGTGCGGCCACAACCTGGTTGCGGGTGAACATGGCTGCTGCTGTTGCGCCCTCGGGGGCAAGTGCCAGAGCCAGATCAGGTCTGCCACTGGCTTTGATGCCGGCGGCACAAGCGGAAAAAAGAAAGCCCAGGGGAGGCACTGGCGAGTTCACGCCTCCAACCTTACCAGTGGGACCAGGATTTGTGAATCGCGCAGGCTGGCATTCTGTGGAATGGGGCCGCGCACCATGGCGATTTCGTCGCAGGCAAACAAGTTGGGACAATGCAGGCAGTCTTTGTAGATTTTGTCAGGCAATTCTTCGCGACGCGCCACGTTGAAGCCCATGTGAGCGAAAAACTCCGGAATGCGTGTAAACAAGCAGACACAGGTGACATGATGGCGCTCGGCTTCGTCCAGCAGGGCTTCCACTAGTTTGCGCCCGGCCCCGCAGCCCTTGGCCGCGGGCGTGACCGCGATGGAACGAATCTCGGCCAGATGCATTCCATAAAGATGCAAAGCGCCGCATCCGATCACTTTATCCTGGTCTTCCACCACCACAAAGTCGCGCACATTTTCAGACAACTCGGCGACGGTGCGCGGCAAGAGAGTGCCTTTTTCCGAATAGGGCTGAATGATTGCGTGGATCTGGCTAACATCCGGCAGGATGGCGTTACGCGTGCGTACCATGTGCCTCCTGCAATGTAGCCAGGCGCTGGCGGGCCTCTTCCAGAGCTTGCCGCACGCGATGGGGCGCGGTCCCGCCCGGCACGTCATGGCAAGCCAACACGGCCTCAAGTTTGAGATGGTCGTAAACGTCAGCGGCAAAAACCGGGCTGAACTCCTGCAACTCTTCCAGTGTGAGATTCTCCAGCTCGCAATTCCGCGCCACGCACTTCTGCACCGCATGGGCGACAATCTCATGTGCCTCGCGGAAGGGGACTGCGTGTTTAGCGAGATAAGTTGCGGCGGCCATCGCATTCATGAAACCACGTTCACACGCCGTCCGCATGCGTTGTGCATTGAACAGAGCCTCGCGCATGAATCCGGTGGCGATTCGCACACAAAAACCGGCAGTTGCCGCCGCATCGAACAATGGCTCCTGGGTCTCCTGCAGGTCTTTGTTGTAAGCCAGAGGAAGGCCTTTTACCAAAGTAAGCAGAGTTATCTGGTCGCCGATCAACCGCGCCGATTTGCCGCGAATCAGTTCCAGCGCGTCAGGGTTCTGTTTTTGCGGCATGGCACTGCTGCCAGTGGAATAAGCTTCCGGCAGGCGGATGAAGCCGTACTCCTGCGTGGCAAACAAAATGAGCTCTTCTGCCCAGCGGCTCAGATGTACGCCGAGCAGAGAAAGGGCATTAACGAACTCAATGGCAAAATCGCGATCGCTGGTTGCATCGATGCTGTTGGACGCGGGCCGATCGAACTTCAGATGCCGGCTTATCAGTTCGCGGTCCAGTGTCAGCGGCGATCCAGAGACGGCTCCTGATCCCAGCGGGCATTCGTTCACACGTTTGCGGCAATCGATGAGGCGTTCCGCGTCGCGCCAGAACATCTGAAAATATGCCAGCAGCCAATGCGAAACCAGCACCGGTTCAGCCCGCTGAAGATGCGTGTACGCAGGCATGACCATTGACTTGTCTTCTTCCGCGCGTTCGAGCAGCACTTCGAGAAAATCACCCAAGGATGCGCGCAAATCATCGATGCTGTCGCGGACGAACAACCGCAGGTCCGTGGCGATCTGCTCATTGCGGCTGCGTCCGCTATGCAGCTTCTTGCCGACTTCGCCGATCAAGCTGACCAGACGTTTTTCTACAAAGTGATGGACGTCTTCCGCTTCCGGATCGTCAAAAAAATCCGGTTCTTCCTCCGCTTTGGCTGCGATGCGATCAAGCCCGGAAAGGACCAGCCCGCATTCCTCTACGGAAAGCACGCCAGCCGCCCTGAGCGCCTTGGCGTGGGCACGGCTCGCCGCCAGTTCGTAGACCAGCAGTTTCTGGTCGAAAGGAAATGACCGCTGCCATTCTTCGAACTGCGGATCCAGTGGTTGCCGAAACCGGCCGGACCACATTTTCACTTGGTCGCCTCCTGACGCAAACGCGCGCGCGAACGCGCCGGCAGGCCGAGAATGCGTATGAATCCGGCGGCATCCTTTTGGTCATAGCTCTCGCTCATGGTGAACGAAGAAAGGTCCGTGCGATAGAGTGAGAATTCCGATTCGCGGCTGGCGACGGAGATGTTGCCTTTGTACAACTTGAGCGCAACCGTGCCGGTGACATCTTTCTGCGTATTTTCGACGAACGCATCCAGTGCTTCGCGCAGCGGCGTGAACCACAGACCGTAATAAACCAGCTCAGCGTATTTCAGCGCCATCTGTTGTTTGAAGTGTGTGAGTTCGCGCTCCAGGCACAGTGCTTCCAGTTCGCGATGCGCGGTCAGCAGGAGCGTGCCTCCCGGCGTTTCATAGCAGCCGCGCGACTTAATGCCGACAAAACGGTTTTCCACCAGATCGATGCGGCCAATGGCGTTACGTCCACCGATCTCATTCAGCAACTCCACCTGAGAGACCGGATCGAGCTTCTGTCCGTTCACCGAAACCGGTGTCCCGGCCACAAAGCCGAGCGTGACCGTCTCTTCGCGGTCGGGCGCTTCCAGCGGAGACCGAGTCATCTGCCATGTGGTCTCAAATGGAGCGTTGGCAGGGTCTTCCAGTTCGCCGCCTTCATGGCTGATGTGCCATAGGTTGCGGTCGCGACTGTGGATCTTCGTCCGGCTTGCTTCCACGACGATGCCGCGCTGTTCCGCGTAGTCAAGACAATCTTCCCGCGACTTGAGGTCCCATTCACGCCACGGAGCGATTACTTTCAAGTCCGGGGCCAGCGCCTGGAAGGCGTGCTCAAAACGCACCTGATCGTTGCCCTTACCGGTGCAGCCGTGGGCCAGAGCAGTGGCGTTTTCTCTCAGTGCAACTTCCACCTGGTGCTTGGCGATCACCGGCCGCGCCAGCGATGTTCCCAGCAGATACTTGTGCTCATACACGGCGCCGGCCCGCAGTGCGGGAAAGACGTAGTCGTTCAGGAACTCCTCGCGCAGGTCTTCGACCACGACTTTGGATGCCCCCGTCTTATGCGCCTTCTCCACCACCGCGTCAAGGTCATCGCCCTGGCCGACGTCGGCGATCATGGCGATGACATCGCAGCTATAGTTTTCCTTCAGCCAGGGAATGATGATGGAGGTGTCAAGGCCTCCGGAATAAGCTAAAACAACTTTTTCACGCATGATTGCTCCTCGCCGGCATGGTGCGCATGCCGCTGCCCAGCAGTAAAAGTAAAATGGCTTTCTGTACGTGCATGCGGTTTTCCGCCTGGTCAAAAACAATGGAACGCGGAGAATCGATCACGCTGGCCGTCACTTCCTCCCCGCGATGCGCCGGCAGGCAGTGCATAAACACCCCATGCGGCGACGCATGCGCAAAGAGCTCGTCCGTGACCTGGTACGGAGCAAAGATTTTTGCCCGCTCGGCCGCCTGGTCTTCCTGCCCCATGCTGGCCCACACGTCGGTGTAGATGGCGTTCGCGCCGGTGACGGCCTTGATGGGATCTTCCGTGATTTCGATAATCGCGCCGGTGGTGCGCGCAATCTTCTTGGCCGCAGCCGTGATTTCCGGGTTCGGCGCGTAGCCGTGCGGCGTGGCCACGGCAATGCTTGTGCCCAGGCTGGCGGCGGCCAGCATAAGCGAATGGGCCACGTTGTTGCCGTCGCCTACATAGGCCGTGTGTACCCGGCTGAGGTCGCCGAATTTTTCTTCCAGCGTGAAGAAGTCGGCAAAGGCCTGGCAGGGATGCTCCAGGTCGCTCAGGGCGTTGATCACGGGAATGCAGGTGTGCCGCGCCATCTCCACGATGGTGCGATGCTCAAAGGTGCGCAGCACCACGGCGTCCACCCAGCGCTCCACGTTGCGGGCGATGTCGCACACCGGCTCCCGTTCACTCAGGCGAGAGCGCGTCTGGTCCACGAACAGCGATGTCCCGCCCAGGCTGGCCATGCCGGCTTCAAACGTCAGGCGCGTGCGCAAGGATGCCTTCTCAAAAAAGAGCACCAGTTGCTTGCCCGCCAGGGCGCCGCGAAAGTCCGCGGGACGGTGCTTGATGATGTGCGCCAGATCAAACAGTGACTTGGTTTCTTCCGGCGAAAAATCCTGCGCGGAAACCAGGTCGCGGCATATCACCGGTTGCTCGATTGGCGCGTTCAGGCCCACGTAGTCGTAGACTTTTGCTGGCATCATTATGTTATTTGCTCCTCCGTGTTGCCGTGATGGCCACTCCCACCGTGTTCTTTTCCAGCACCTGATCGAGATGACGGATGGCAGTGTCAATGTGCTGCTGCTTCACAATAAAGGGCGGCAGGAAGCGAATCACGGTCTCATCCGTGCGATTCACGATCACACCGCGTTCCAACATCTGTTTGAATACCGCTTTGGCCAGGTCGGCCGATTCAAGCTCCATGCCGGCCATCAGCCCCAGCCCGCGAACTTCACGGACGGCTCCATGCTTCCGTTGCAACTCTTGCAGCTGTTCCAGAAAATAGCTTCCGGTCTTCTGGATATGCTTGAGAAACTTCTCTTTTTCCAGGATGGTGACCAGTTGCAGCGCGACGGCGCAGGCCAGCGGTCCTCCACCAAAGGTGGTGCCATGCATGCCGGGATGAATGCATCCCGCAACTTTCTCGCTTACGAGCAGAGCGCCTAGGGGCAGCCCGCCGGCAATCGGTTTAGCGACGGTAACTAGGTCGGGCTGCATGCCGTAATGCTGGTAGGAAAACCAGCGACCTGTGCGTCCCAGGCCGCTCTGGATTTCGTCGGCGATCAGCAGCGCGTTGTGTTTTTGCGCCAGCCGGTATGCGGCTTCTGCGAATTCCTTGCTCACCGGACGGATGCCGCCTTCGCCTTGCACGAACTCAAAGCCGATGCAGCACACGGTGGAGTCGAACTTGCTCTCCAGGTCGGCCACGTCATTGAACTTCACAAACTCAACGCCCGGCACCACGGGCGCAAAAGGCGCGCGGTATTTTTCTTTGTGCGTGGTGGACATGGCGCCGAAGGTGCGGCCGTGAAACGCATGTTCCAAGGCCAGGATGCGCCACTTGGGCTTTTGTCCGTCCGCGCAATTGGCCTGGGCGTAGGCGCGCGCCAGTTTCAAAGCGCCTTCCCATGCTTCGGTTCCGCTGTTGGTGAAAAACGCGCGGTCCATGCCGGAAATCTTGGTTAGCACAGCGGCCAGGCGGCCCTGATACTCGTGATAAAAAAGATTGGACGTGTGGACCAGCAGCTTGGCTTGCCGGGCAATGGTCTTGGTCAGCGCCGGATGTGCATACCCCAGCGCATTCACGCCGATGCCGCTCAGCAGGTCAAGATAGCGGCGGCCCTTGTCGTCATACACGTAGACGCCGCGGCCCCGGCGCAGAAGCACCGGGTACCGTTCATAAGTGGAGAGCAAAAGTTTGGATTCAAGCTTGGCCACTTGCTCCAGGTTCACGCTACCAGTACCTCCGTCCCGGATTCGATCTTGGCAAAATAAAATTCCGGCAGGACCTCAACCTCCTCCGCCGGGAGAATGCGCACGCGGTTGACGCCGTGCAGAAGTGCGTCTTTGCAGGCTTCAAGTTTGGGCAGCATGCCTCCGGCGATGACCGAGTCCTGCGTCAGTTGCGCCGCACGGTCCAGGTCAAGCCAGCGGATCACCAGCCCGTCTGCGTCTTTTACCCCGGAAACATCGGTGAGGAAGATAAGAGAATTGGCGTGGCACGCCACCGCGCAAGCGGAAGCCATCTGGTCGGCGTTGACGTTGTAATACTGGCCATCGCAGCCCAGCGCCACGCTGGAGATCACGGGCACGCAGCCCTGCTGCCATATCGTCTCAATCCAACGTGGGTCAACGGAGGAAATCTCGCCGACGAAACCCAGATCGTGGCCGTTGGAAGTTTTCTTGCGCGCGCGAAAAGCCAGGCCATCGCCGCCGCAGAGCCCCATCGCCGACTGGCCAACGCTGCTCAGCGCTGCCACCAGCTTTTTATTCATGTGTCCGGCCAGGACCATCACGGCAAAGTCGCGCGTTTCCGCGTCGGTCACGCGCAGGCCATCCACAAACTCACTGATCTTGCCCACCTGGGCCAGCATGCGTGTGAGCGCCAAACCGCCGCCATGGACCACGGCCACCTGGTGCTCGCGCGCCAGTTCCTTCACCGCCAGTACGGCGCGGCGTAACAGGGCTGCGTCTTCCATGGTGGCGCCACCGAGCTTTACCACGATCCTCATCTCAGCCCCTCCTCTTCATTCCATCCGAACATCAGGTTCATGTTCTGTACTGCTTGTCCCGCTGCGCCTTTCACCAGGTTGTCCAGGCAGGAAACCATGACCAGGCGTTTGCCGTCTGGCGCCAGCGTGAAGCCGATGTCGCAATAGTTGGTGTGCAGCGAATACTGAATCTGCGGTAGTTTGCCCGCGGCGAAAATCCGTACCCAGGGCGATCCGGTATAAAAACTCCGCAGGCATTCTTCAATCGCCTGTGGCTGCATGGCGGAATTCAGCCGCGCATAAATCGTTGAAAGAATGCCGCGCGGGATCGGCAGCAGGTGCGGTGTGAAGATCAGTTGGTCCGGTGTCAGATCCAGCTGCTCCAGAATTTCGCCCGTGTGCCGGTGCGAGAAGACGGAGTAGGCGGAAAGATTCTCCGCCACTTCCACAAAATGGGTTTTCTGCGTGGGCTGTTTGCCCGCACCGGATACGCCGGATTTGGAATCACAGATGATCCCGTGTTCCAGATCGACCAGGCCGGCACGCAACAGTGGAGCCAGCGCCAGGATGATGGAGGTGGCGTAGCACCCGGCGTTCGCCACCAGCGCCGCTTTCTTCAACTTGCTGCGATGAAGCTCCGGAATGCCATAGACCGCCTGGGCGGTGAGCTGTTCAGCCAGTTCCGGATCGTCGTCTTTAAATTCGTAGATTGCGCGATAGTCAGGCGTAGCCAGCCGCCATGCGCCGCTCAGGTCAATCACCTTGATGCCCCGATGCATGGCTTCCGGCACCCACTCGCGCGAAACCTCGTGCGGCGTGGCCAGAAACAGCACGTCCACGCCCTTATTGCGCAATGCTTCCCAGCGAAACGGCTCCAGGGGATGGCCGCCGTTGCCACTTATGTGCGGATAAAGCTGGTCCAGTTGCGCCGGGCCGCCGCCTTCGCCGTCACGCGTAAACAAGATTGGGTGCTTGGCCTGAGGATGGCGCAGCAATAGACGCGCCAATTCAAAACCGGCATAGCCGGTTGCTCCCACAACCGCGGGCTGGATTGTTTGCGGCATCAGGCGCGCATTCCTTCCAGGCGCGACTGTAGATGCTTGGCGTGCGTATTGCTGGAAGAGACGATCAGAACGGTGTCATCACCGGCTACTGTACCGACAACTTCGTCCCAGCCCTCGGCGTCCACGGCTACGGCAATTGGCTGGGCGCTGCCGGGAATGGTCTTGATCACCAGCAGGTTCTGCGCCCGGCGGATGGTGCGCACAAACTCCCGTACCACGCGCGAAACCGCAGGGAGCGGTTCAGAGGGAGCGTCGCCGTTGGGCAGGATGTATCCGTCCGCGGTCTTGACCAGCCGCAGCTCATTCAGGTCGCGCGAAAGCGTGGCCTGGGTCACGGGAAAGCCCCGGCGACCTAGCACCTTGCACAGGTCCTGCTGACGGGGCAGCGGGCCTTCGTGCGCAAGCTCGACGATGAGTTGCTGGCGGGCCAGTTTGGTCATGACGAATAATTATGCACCTTCATGTATAAATATGCAACATGACTTTGGGTCATGTCAACCCCAAAATGAGGGGCCTGAGAAAATGGGCGGAAGAATGCAGCCAACAACATTTGTGGAGCTCAGGCGCCCTCGCCTGAGTCTTGATTTCTGGCGGCTTCCACGCAGCCGGGTGCCACTTGATGACCCCAGTCGTCTCTACGCGCGGTTTTTGAGGGCAGAGAATAAAAACGCAGCCGAGGGCGGCTGCGGTCCATGCTTTTTTTACGTTTTGCCGTGTAGAAATCAGGTTTGCAACTTTCTTGGTAAGCTTGCCCGCGGATGGACCTTGTAAAACCGGATTGCCGGGCAGAGTGTAGAAGTTCAGCTGGAGATTTTTCGTCGGATTCGCTCGATGCCTTGTTGTGCCTGTGGTTCGCCAAGGTCGGACGCCTTGCGGTAATGCTCCAGCGCCCGGACAAAGGCCCGCTTTTCTTCGAGCGCGGCTCCAACCGCGAAATGAAACATGCCTGAGTTCGGGGACAAGCGAAGGGCGGTCTCATATTCAGCCAGCGCCTCATTCAGCCTGCCCTTCTGCTGCAGGGCGACGCCGAGGTTGTAGTGTGCCAGCGCTTCATTCGGGTTGAGCCTGAGGACAACCTTGTATTCGTCGATGGCCCTATCGGGATGGCCGCCGGCAAGGAGCAGGTTGCCCAGGTTTCCGTGCGCCGCCAGATAGTTCGGATTGATGTCCACGGCAATCCTAAATTCAGCCATGGCTGGCTGAGAATCACCCTGGTCGAGCAGGGCCACGCCCAGACTGTAGTGGGCTTCGCAGTTGTTGTAATCCAGGCGGATTGCTGCCTGGTATTCGGCGATTGCACCCTTGAGGTCGCGCTCCGCGTGACGCATCAGCCCCCGGGTGACATAGAGCGGAGGAAAGTCGGGATCGATATGAGCAGCCGCTGCAAGAGAGGCTTGGGCGTTTGTCCGGTCGCCAATCTTCAGGAAAGCGCCGGCGAGCCGGGAGTGCGCCCTGATGTCGTCAGGCCGGAGCCGGAGCACGGAGCGGAATGCATCAATTGCACCCTTTGTGTTTCCCAAAATCTCCAGTACGACGCCCAGGTCCCCGTAGGCTGGGAAACAAGCGGGCTCTCGCAGGACAGTCGCCTGATATTCCCGGGCGGCGCCGGCGAAGTCGCCGGCCGCATGCAGCGCGAGCGCTTTTTCGTAGTGCTCCTTGGCGGCTTGCCGATCATAGAACTCGGCGGCATCACGGGGTGGCGCGGAATCGATGGCAAGCGAGGTGTTTTCCAGGTGGACCGACTGGATCTTCCACACGCCGCGCTCTTTCACAAATGTGATCCGCACCGGCACGGTTTCGCCGCTTTCCGTCATCAGAATGCCAAGCAAATTGCCGGCCCGGTTGGCGATCTCGCGGGATCGCCACTTCGGCTGCGCGAACCGGCTGATGGAACTGCTCGCCGTAAATGCTTCGAGGGCGCGTTTGTTCGCCGGCGCCCGGTTTTCCTCCGAGAGATATTTTTGTGCTTTGCCAATGTCCTTTCGTTGCGCGGCCCGCAAAAAAGAATTGGCAACGCGACTCAGAGCCGACAGCTCGAAAAACAGGAACGTCGCGAAATAGATGGGAATTGCCGCCAACACCACCAAGAGCCAAGCCCAGGACATGAGATCTTCTCCCACTTTTGGTCGGAAATGCGGAAGCGCATCAGTGTGAACGAAGCAGTAAGGCGTGTCAAATTGCGGGTCGGCGATTGCAGGTTCGCCTCGAGGAGCACAGATTTTCTGCATCGAAAAAGCACGCAGCCGAGGGACGAAACGATGATTAGGTGCCCTGCGAACTCAACGCGCGGAGGCCAGCATGATTGGCATAGTGGGAGTCGCGCTACCGCCCGCAGGCTCCACCGTGACGGCGAAGGACTTGGCCTCGACGCCTTCCGTCTCCAAGGCATGCATCATGGTGCGGCTGCCGCCGCTGTCCGGCCAGAACGTTCCCGCGGACATAGGATCGCCTTTGGCGGGGATCAGCCATAGTTGATAAACCTTGCCCTCGGGAAGCGGGTCCAGATCATTCGCCAGCACCAGAACGTGGCCTTTCGCGGGTACGTAGATGGTCTTGACCTGCGGCCACCGACGCGTCTTCTCTATCAGGGTCATGCGCACGGCCTTGGGGTCGTTCAGCATGTCCAGGACTTCCTGTGCGTGAGCGGATTTGAGCTGTGCTTCGCGCAAGTCCACTGAGAGCTGGGTGTTCTTGTCCTTTATGCGCTGGTTTTCCCGCAGCAATAACATACTGAAGATGGCCAGCACCAGCGCCACCGTAATAGGAACAAAAGTCAGCCAGCGCGACCGCAACCGTCCCAACACGAATCTTTTCGATTGCTGCTCTTCCTGCTGCTTCTGGCGGGGTTCTGCAGCAATGGCGCTCAAGAAGCGCTGCCGCGCGCGCTGTGGAGGCTGGGGTCCGGCGGCGGAGAGCGCGAGCAGGGCCGTGTCGACACGCAGAGCGTCGAGTTCGCGACGGCACTCGCCGCACGTTCCCAGGTGGGCCCGCACGTCCGCCAGTTCCTGCGGATCGTCGAGCGCGCCCATGGCGTACAGCGCCAGTGCTTCAGCGTATTGTGCGTGGTCTTTCATGCAAATGCTTTTCTCAATGCCAGCAAGCCGGAGCGAATGCGTGTCTTGATCGTGCCCAGCGGCTCGCCGGTCTTGCCGGCAATCTCCGTGTGCGTCATACCCGCGAAGAATGCCATTTCCAAAACCGTGCGCTGTTCCTGGGGAAGCTGGCCCAGGACGCCGCGTACCTTCTCCACCGCAAACCGCTGGGCCGCGTCATCTTCCAGGTTGCTCCCGGTGGAGATGGGCAACTCGTCGATATTATCTTCAAGAGGACGTTTACGCAGGACGTCGATCGCGCGATTGCGGGCGATGACCGCCAGCCAGGGAGCGAGCCGGCCCCGGTCGGCGTCAAAAGCCCGGGGATTGCGCCACAGTTGCAGGAACACTTCCTGGAGCAGGTCTTCCGCCGCTGAGGTATCTCCGAGAACGCGCAACGCCACGCCGTAGACTACTCCGGAATAGCGATCATACAAATCGGCCATGGCGTTCTCATCCCCACCGCGGACGCGCGCGATCAGGGCCGTATCTTCCTTATGATTTGGCGCTTGCGTGCCAGTCACGCGCATTGCTCTCGCTTTCCTATAAGTACGGTCTGGGCTGCGGAACGGATTTACTGCGGCGTTAAACCCCCAGCGCGTGGTCTGCCAGACATTCATCGTAACAAATCCGCCGTCTTCTCTGGGAGCCACGCCTGCGTGAATCAATTACTCTTAAAGATACCAATAGGATGAGCGAGATACAAATGTGCCCGTCGGCGTTGCGGCAACTTCATACGCACTTTCAGTGTGTTACCATCTCCGGCATGCGGACCAGAACGATAGCCATCTCTTTATTTTTCACCCTGTTTTCTTCCTTTGCTTTTTGCGCTGATACCCCCGATTTCACCGTTAAGAAGATCGGCGAGGGTGTTTACGCCGCCATTGGAGCGGACGGCGGTAAGGCCGGAAGCAACGCCGGGTTCATCGTCGGCACGAATGGTGTGGTCGTGGTGGACACGTTTGAAGACGTAGCCCCAGCCCGCGACCTGCTCGCCGAGATCCGCAAGGTCACCAACCTGCCCATACGGTTTGTCATCAACACGCATTACCACCTGGACCATACCGGCGGGAACGCGGTTTTCTCCGCTGCGGGCGCAACCATTCTGGCGCAGCGTAACCTGCGCGGCTGGCTACGCACGGAGAACATGAAGTTTTTCGGCGCCAACCCCAAGCCTGAAAACAAAGCCCGCGTGGAAGCCCTGGTCCTGCCGGACATGGTTTATACCGACGCGGTGGACATCTATCTTGGCTCGCGGCTCATTCAGGTCCGGTACATGCTTGGTCATACCGGCGGCGACTCCGTGGTTACGGTCCCGGATGCCGACGTCGTCTTTGGCGGCGATCTCATCTGGCAGAAGCACCTGCCGAACCTGATTGACGCCACCACCAGCGACTGGGTCAAGACGCTGGAAAAACTTCTGGCCGATCATCCCGCCTCGACGTTAGTCTCCGGGCACGGCGACGTAGCCACCCCGGCCGACGTGCGCGACTTCCACGATTACCTGGTGACTCTGCGTGACGATGTCGCCAAGGCCCAGGCGGCGGGGAAGTCCGGACAGGACCTGATCGACGCTGTGCTGCCGCAGTTGAAAGAAAAGTACGGAACTTGGGGATTCTTTGATGGTTTTTCCAAGCGCAATATCCCGCAGACCGCGGCGGAATTGTCTGGGAGCAAGAGGGTCCCGTTAGCGCAAGGTGACACTGCCGCTACGCCTGCCAAATAAGGAAGGTTCCAGCCATGAATCGACGGCAGTCAGCCGGTGTTGCGTTTGCTCCGCCCCACATTTGCCGGGGCGCAGTCCTTGCGCTTGGTTTGTTCTTTTCGATCATCATACAGCCTGTCCGTGCTCAGGTCCCCGAACCGCCACCCACACGACAGGACAACGTGGTTGACGAGATTCACGGAGTGAAAATCGTTGATCCCTATCGATGGCTGGAAGAGCAGGACAGTGAAGAGACCCACAAATGGGTGGCAGCGCAGAACGTTTACACGCATTCTCTCCTCGATGGCTTACCCATGCGCGCCGGCGTATCCAAACGGCTCATGGAGATGTTGCGGCACGATACCGTGGGCGCGCCCTGGATCGAAAACGGCTACTACTTCTTTACTAAGAAGGGCGCCGACCAGGACCTGTCGAGCATTTACCGGCGCAAGGGCCCCAGCGGACCAGACGAACTGTTGATCGATCCCCATTCCATGAGCGCTGACCATACCACCAGCGTGGGAATCAGCAGCCTCTCCTCGGACGCCGCCCTGATGATCTATAGCGTGCGGCGCGGCGGCGAAGATGAAATCGAACTGCGCATCATGGACACGGGCACCCGGCGCGACCTGCCTGACGTCCTCCCTCGCGCGTTGTACGGCGGGGTGTCGTGGAAAAAGGACAAGAGCGGTTTTTTTTACGCTCTGGCGCGTCGCGACGTAGGCAGGCGCATCTACTACCACGCCCTGGGTACCGATCCTGCGAACGATCCTGAAATATTCGGCAAAGGTTACGGACCGGACATCTGGGTGAGCCCGCGCGTTTCGGAAGATGGCCGCTACCTGCTGGTGGACGTGCAGGCAGGGTGGGCAAAGAACGAATATTTCCTTCAGGACCTTACCGAGAAAGGGGCGTTCCGCCCGATCATTACCGGCCTTGACGCCCATTTCAACGTAGAGTTCACTGACGACTCGCTGGTGGTGATGACCGACTGGCGGTCCCCGAAATACAAGATCGTTAAAATCAATTTGCGCGATCCCCGGCAGGAGAAATGGCAGGAAATTGTTCCCGCCGGTCCGGACGCGATCGAGAGCTTCTCGCTCATCGGCGGAAAGCTCTTTGTGAACTACCTGCACAATGTGGTTTCGCGGATCGCCATCTTTTCCCTGGAAGGAAAACCACTGGGCGAAGTCGACCTGCCTTCTTCCGGCTCAGCCGGCATCGGCGGACGCTGGGACCGCGACGAAGGGACCCTCTCATTTTCTTCGTACACCACACCCTCTTCCGTGTACCGCTACTTCGCCTCCACGGGAAAGCGCGAGCTGTGGTTCCGCAATCCCATACCTTTTGATTCTCATCGCTATACGTTGGAGCAGGTTTGGGTCACCTCCAAAGACGGTACGCGCGTACCCATGTTCCTGATCTATCGCAAAGGCCTCAAACCTGATGGTGAGCGTCCCACCATTCTGTATGGCTACGGTGGATTCAACGTGAGCCTGACGCCGAACTTCAACACCTCGGCCGCCTGGTGGGTGGAGCATGGCGGCGTGTATGCCGTGGCGAATCTTCGTGGCGGCGCGGAGTTCGGCGAAGCCTGGCACAAGGCCGGCATGCTGGATAAAAAGCAAAATGTTTTTGATGACTTTATCGCCTCCGCCGAATGGTTGATCAAGAACAAGTACACCAACCCCGGTAAACTCGCGATCTGGGGTGGAAGCAACGGCGGCCTGCTGGTCGGTTCGGTGATGACGCAACGCCCGGAGCTGTTTCGCGCCGTGATTTGCGACCATCCTGATCTGGATATGGTGCGCTACTACAAGTGGACCCGGAACAACAATCCACCCGCGCTGCTCGAGTACGGAAACGCCGCCGATCCGGAGCAGTTCAAATTTCTTTACGCTTACTCGCCCTACCAGCATGTCCAGCCTAAGACGAAATATCCGGCCGTGCTCTTCACCAGCGGCGACGCCGACACGCGCGTCCCACCGGAGCAAGCACGCAAAATGGCGGCGCGGATGCAGGCGGCCACAAGCTCAGGGCGTCCGGTCATGCTGATGTATGACACCAAGGCCGGTCACTCTGGCGGCAGGCCGTTCAGCCAGGTGGTGGACGAACTTTCACTGAAGCTGTCTTTCCTGGCCTGGCAGTTGGGAATGAAAGAAAAAGAATAGGATGGTCCGATGGCGGAAGGTTGGGAAAGCATCCGGGCCTTGAAGCCCCGCGCACGTTGGACGATTTTCATCTCCGTTGCAATTGTAGCTTTCGCTATTACAGCCGCGCTCAAACCGATTCCTCAGCCAGAGTCCTATCACCACTTCGCCGACACACGTGCGCTCGTTGGCATCGCCAATGCCGGTGACGTGCTGTCCAACCTGGCGTTTCTTTTGGCGGGCGGGCTGGGCCTTTATTTTTCCTTGCGTGCAACGTTCGCGCTGACCCGAGAACAGCAATGGGCTTACGCGACCATGTTTGCTGGACTGGTGCTGACCTGCTTCGGGTCCGGTTATTACCATCTGGCTCCGGACAACGCCCGCCTGGTTTGGGACCGCTTGCCGATGACCATCGCCATGGCCGGCTTGATCGGCGCTTTGATGACCGACCGTTTCGGCCCGAAGAGCGTCCGTATTATTCCGCTGATTGCCGCGATCGGAATCGGCACCGTGATCCAATGGGGCTGGAGCGAAGATCACGGGCATGGTGATCTGCGCTGGTACGCTTTCTACCAGGGCATGGTCATGATTACCGCCGTGGTTTTTCTCTTGTTGTTTTCGTCGCAGCGGCAAGGCACGCGGGAGTTTGTAATTGTCGCTCTTGCCAACTTCGCGGCCAAAATGTTCGAACTCGCAGACAAACCAATCTTTGCTCTGGGTGGCGTGGTCAGCGGGCATACGCTTAAACATCTGAGTGCGGGATTAGGATTCATTCCGTTGGTTCTGCTGCTGCGTCAAATGTCGGGACAAAAGCCGGCCTCTGCGGGTGAGGTTTCCGGCAATTTTAGGCAGTCCGGTTGAGAAAAGCTGATCGTCCTCGTCCCGGTCGCATGGCATAATTATATTGAAGGGCAGTGAGGAGCAAAAAGACATGCGTTCAAATCACGAGCTGCTCACAACCACTTATCAGGCATTTAATGCCCGCGACATTGATGCGGTGCTGGCGAACATGCATCCCGACGTGGACTGGCCGAATGGAATGGAGGGCGGACGAGTTCACGGGCACGGCAACGTTCGCGACTACTGGAGCCGCCAGTGGGGCGTTGTTGATCCTCACGTTGAGCCATTGCGCTTTGAAAACGACGAAATGGGCCGCATCGTGGTTGATGTCCACCAGGTTGTCCGGGACATGACGGGAAACATTCTTCTGGACCGCATTGTCCAGCATGTGTATTCCATTCACGACGGTCTCATCGAACGAATGGATATCCGGGAAGTGGACACCAACGAGGCGCCCGGTTAACCCAGGTTGATCTGCGCGGGGCTATTCAGTGCGGAACGCTATTGAACCCGATAGACAGTAGCTATTTGCTCTGTGGAAACAAACGGTAAAAATTCTCCGCCGTTTTCTGTCCGATCTCTTCTTTGCTCAGACCACGCAACTGGCCGATCGTTTCCGCCGTGTTCACGACAAACGCAGGCTCGTTGCGTTTTCCGCGATGCGGCACCGGGGCCAGAAAGGGCGAATCGGTTTCGATCAGCATGCGGTCGAAGGGAACTGCCTTTGCGGCGTCGCGAATGTTCTGCGCCTTGGGAAAGCTGACGTTTCCAGCGAAGGAAATGTAGAAGCCGATGTCCAGCGCCGCCTGTGCGTGACGCCACTCTCCGGTGAAGCAATGCAGAATGCCCGGCAACCCTGTGGGGGCCCAATGCTCGCGCAGCATCTGGATCGTGTCGTCCCAGGCGTTCTCGCTGTCGTTGCTGGGGCGGCAGTGAATGATGATGGGCAACCTGGCGGCCGCAGCTTGCGCCATTTGGCGACGGAAAACTTCTTTCTGCACGTCGCGCGGCGAGTGGTCGTAAAAATAATCCAGGCCGATTTCACCCCAGGCGATAACCTTGGGATCTTTGGCCAGCCGCTCCATCTCCGCGAAGTCGGCGTCAGTTCCGAGCTTTGCTTCATGTGGATGGATGCCGAGCGTGGCGTAGATCCAGTCATGCTGCTGCGCGACTCTGATGGCGCAGTCGAACGTGCCCGGCCCGGTCCCGCTGCCGATGGCCAGGATACGTTCCAACCCGGCTTCGTGGGCGCGTGCGAGCATCTCCGCACGGTCCGCGTCGAATTTGGGACCTTCCAGATGAGCGTGGGAATCGATGTACATGAATGGGTTCCAGAATCAACGATGCCAGTTCATATAAGTCGCAGTCAAGTCCCACACGAAATGGGACAGGATTACCGGCATAAGGTTTCTGGATTTTGCAAAATAGGCCGCAGAGATGACAAAACCGGCAGCAACACTTAACGCCCCTCCAACTCCGTAATACAGGTGATAGCTGGTCTGCAGGGCGACACTGGCCATCGCGGCGAGCCATACTGGACAGGAGAAGCCAATCAATTCTGTCATTAAGTAGCCCCTGACCAGCGTTTCCTCGAAAATCGGAGCGGCAATGATGTAAACGATGAATAACACATGTGAAGCACCCGCAAAAATCACCTGAGGATCCCGGTAATGGATTTGGTCTCCGTTCCAGAAGAAATAGACCTGTCGAACCGTGGTTGAGACAAAGGCGAACGCGATGTAGGAGAGAAGACATAGCCCCATGGCTTTGGGTAGGTCGAGCCACTGGAATCCAAGGCCAATATCTTTCAACCGTCGTCCCTGGCGCCCCAGGAGTGTCACGAACAGCAGGAGCGTTGCGGCTTCATGTATCAGCCCCGCGGAGAACTTGAGATTCGTAGAAGCGCTGGTTGCAGGAATGGGGACGAACAGTTGGTACGTACCGCTCAATACCAGCGGAGCGAACCCGATAAGCAAGATCAATCCCAGGTCAACTCGCCGGTGGGTGATAGGAATCGTGCTGGGTAGTTGCGGGGGATCTGTTGCCTGGGTTTCGACGGAAGACATGTCTGGGTCATTGGTATCACTCAGCCAGCCAAATTGCAATGAGCGGCAACCTCAGCGTTCCTGGTCCAGAACTGCCGGCAATGCTCCTGTCCGCTCAGCGAATCGGAAGTTGCACGATCATGCGGTTCGATCTAACCAGGCGCGCGCACTGCTGCCATTGCAACTGGAGCCTTGCTGCTAGGGGAACGAACTTACTTTTTTCCCTGTGGAGCGCGGGTAAAGTACTGGCTGTCGCGGATGATGCTGATGTGCGCCATGTCCGTCGGCGGCAGCAGTGTGAGCACGGTTGAGCCGTCCAGCGCCGTCTGAACATTGAGAAAGCGGTAGCGCGCCACATGATTGCGGCCTTTGAAGGTGACGAATTCGCCGCCAAGTTCCACCACGCCGGAATCATCGTCGCTGGTCATGCGGCTGTTGGCCATGCCGGACATCTTGTACGTGAACGAACCGTTGGGCGCAATGTGGTATCCGGCGCCGTAGAAGGTTTGTGTGCTGCCCGCAAACTGGCCCGTGGAGCTGTTGTAATAGCTGATGCTGTTGGCCATACCACTTTTCCAGTCGCCCGCCAGGTCCGCTACGGTGAGGTTGACCTTGATCGGAGAGGCCTTCAGCGGAGCCAGGCGAATGCTGCCGATCAGCGCATTCGCGGCGTATTCCTGGGTATTGAGGACCAACCCGTCTGTGCTTGCGGCCACCACGGGAATAAAGCTCTTGCCCACTTCCAGCACATACAGCCGTGTGTACGAGTTGCGTTTAACGCTCATACCGTCGGCGCGCTTGCCGGGGTAGCCGACGGTGTGAGTGATGTCGAAATAGGGAAGCGGAGGCCAGCCCTGGTAGTCTGGGTTGGCAAGCACAATGCTCTGCCACGCAACCTTCAAGTCGGTTATAGCGTCTCCGCTAGAAGGCATGGGCCCATAGACGGCCATGAGCCAGAAGGTCTTCTCGCCTTTAAGGACCATGGAGCCGTAATTAGATCCGGCCATATAGGTATAGCCGTTCGGCACGGCGAAGGAGACATCACCGATCGTCTGCACCTCCTGCGCAAGAGCCGGAGCAGTTGTCACAGCAGCGAACAGCAAGACGCACAGGCCCGCACGCCACATAGAAGTAGTCCTCCAAATGCTGAAGCAATTAACCCTGGGCCATCGTTCAAAGTTGGGTCTGATGCACAGCAGTATACCTGAGCTTTACTGTGGCGGAAAAATTCGTACGCGTGGTAAATGAAATGCGAATACTCAAGCCAAGGTGTGATCGCAGGTGCGCGCGAACCATCAGCAAGCTTCTAAGCAAGCCAAATTGCGGAGCGTGCTTACTTCAGCTTCGCTCCAACCGGCACATCTTCCAGGAAGCTGGCCAGCACCGGCTTGCCGTCTTCGCCGACGGAAGCCGCCACGATCATGCCGTTGGACTCAAGCCCCCGCAGCTTGCGCGGTTGCAGGTTGGCCACGATGACCACTTTCCGTCCGATCAGCGATTCCGGCGCGTATGCCAGCGCGATTCCCGCGACCAGCTGGCGGACCTCGGTCCCGATGTCGACTTCCAGACGCAGCAACTTGTCCGCGCCTTTGACTTTTTCCGCGAACTTGACCTGCCCCACGCGCAACTCCACCTTCATGAAGTCATCAATGGAGATCTTGCCGTCAGTCGGAGCAGATGTTTTGGGCGCCGCGGTTGCCACACTCAGCCCGGGCGGCGGTTGTGGAGATGGTTGGCCGGTCCCTATGCCCGCGGGAGCCGGTGAAGCGGACGAATCGGTTGAAGTCTGGGTTACTGGTGGAGCTGAAGCGTTGCGCTCCTGTTCCATCTGCTGCATCCTTTCGATTGCGTTTTTTTCAGCGCGAGGAAATACCGGTTCCACCTTGCCCAGTTTGCCGCCGAGAGGCAACTGCGCCCACTTCAGCTCGGCAAGATTAAACTTGGTGATCTCGCCCAGGCCAAGCTGGTTCCAAATCTTACCTGTGGACTCCGGCAACACCGGATGGACGAGCGCGGTAAGGATGCGCAGCGCCTCCGCCGATGTGTACAGAATCGTGGCCAGGCGGGCCTTGGCTTCCTCGCCGTCTTTTTCCGCCACGATCCACGGCTCTTCTTCCACCAGATACTTGTTGACCGCGGCCACCAGCGACCACGCGCATTCCAGCGCGCGAGAGAACTGGTAGTCGTCAAACAGCTGGCTGAATTCGGTGATGGTGCGCAGAGCGTGCTCTTTAATCACATCATCGCTGTCTTTGCGCGCGACCGTCGGTGAAGGATAAGGCACTGACCCGTTGAAATACCGGTTGATCATGGTCAGCGTGCGGCTGGAAAGATTACCCAGGCCGTTGGCCAGGTCGGAGTCGTAGCGCTGGACCAGCGCGTCAAAGCTGAACGAACCATCCTGGCCAAAGACAATTTCACGCAACAGGAAATAGCGCAGCGCGTCATTCCCCAGCACGTCGATGACGGTTTCCGCGCGGACAATGTTGCCGCGCGACTTGGACATCTTGCTCTCTTCAAACAGCAGCCAGCCGTGCGCGATGATGGTCCGGGGCAACGGCAGGTCCGCCGCCATCAGGAACGCCGGCCAGTACACGCAGTGAAAGCGGATGATCTCCTTGCCGATCATCTGCACGTCCGCCGGCCAGTAGCGCGCGAATTTTGCCTGGCTTGCCTTCTCTGCTGAACCGAACCCAAGCGCCGCAATGTAATTGATGAGCGCGTCCAGCCAGACATAAACAATGTGCTCCGGATGGCCGGGCACCGTAACACCCCATTTGAACGTGCTGCGGCTGATGGAGAGATCGCGCAGCCCGCTCCTCACGAACGCCATCACCTCATTGCGCCGCGTCTCTGGACGAACGAATTCCGGGTTTTCTTCAAAATACTTGAGCAGCCTGTCCGAGAACGCGGAGAGCTTGAAGTAATAATTCTCTTCGCTCACGGTCTCCGTGATCCGTCCGCAATCCGGGCAGGGATCACCCGGCTTGGCGCTGTCTACGTAGGCCTCGTCGGAGACACAGTACTGTCCTGTGTATGTGCCTTTGTAGATGAAGCCTTTTTCTTCCATGCGCTTCCACAGCGCCTGTACAGCCTGTTCTTGCCGCGGCTCGGTGGTGCGGATGAAATCGGTGTAAGTAATGTTCATCCGGTCAAACAGCTTGCGGAACTGCGCCGAGATTTCGTCGGTAAACTGTTGTGGCGTGGTCCCGGCGGCGGCGGCGGAGCGCTCGATTTTTTGCCCGTGTTCGTCCGTGCCGGTCAGGAAAAATGTGTCATATCCCAGCATGCGCTTGCGCCGGGCGATAGCGTCGCACACCAATGTGGTATACGCATGCCCGATGTGCGGGCGGGCGTTCACGTAATAAATGGGCGTCGTGATGTAGAACTTCTGGCCCTTATCCATGGCTTTCTTCCAGATAAACCTTGATCGCTTCCTGCATGACCGCTTTCAGCGGTACGTGCTGCTGCTCGGCGATGCGCCGGCAGTCTTCATACTCTGGAGCATAATTGGTGACGCTCGCGCTGCCATTTAGGTTGGCCAGCTTCATGCGCACTTCACCCCATTTTGTGCCGACGCTCACATGGCGGCGCGCCAGCCTGGCCCTGGTTTCCTGCCGCATTCGGACCCCAAGTGTGGTGGTCTCGGTAAAAATCAGGCGGGTCATACGCTGGCTGTCTTCCGTCTGGCACAGCACCGTCAGAAGCATGCCCGGACGGTTCTTCTTCATCTGGACGGAGGTCCCAAACACGTCCAGCGCGCCTTCCTGCAAGGCCCGTTCCATTACGTAACCAAAGACCTGCGGGGTCATGTCGTCCACATTGGCTTCCAGAACACTGATCTGCTCCACAGGGACTAGTGACAAATTCTCTTCTCCCGTTTCACCCACCGCCGTTTCACCCACGCTGAGACGAAGCACGTTGGGAAAACTTTTGAAGCTCCGCGTGCCTGCGCCGTAGCCGGTCTTTTCCGTCTTCATCGCGGGAAAACGTGAAAACCTGCCGGCCAGCGCGCTCACAATGGCCGCACCCGTAGGCGTAACCAGCTCTTTCTGGATCTCACCGGAGTAGATTGGAGCGTTCTTGAGCAGCTCCAGTGTTGCCGGTGCGGGGATCGGAAAGGTGCCGTGCGCACAGACCACGGTGCCGCCGCCGACGTTTAGAGGGGAGCAAATCCATTCATCGACGCCGAGAGCCTCCGCGCCGACCGAAGCGCATACGATGTCCACAATCGCGTCAATCGCCCCGACTTCATGGAAGTGGATCTTTTCGATGTCGGTATTGTGGATCTTCGCTTCGGCTGCTCCCAGCATTTCGAATATTTTTATCGCGCGATCTTTCGCCGTCTGGCTGATGGCCGCCTGGTTGATGATCTGGCGGATTTCCTTCAGCCCCCGATGCGAGTGATGTTGCGCATGCTCGTGGCTGTGCGTGTGGTCATGGCTATGACCGTGGTCGTGGCGGTGCTCTTCTTTCTTGTGCTCATGGTCAGAGTGGCTGTGCTCGCCGTGACTGTGGTCGGCATGGCTGTGCCCGGCGCTCGCGGCGAACTCCTCCCGAGGCAGTTCCTTTTCCCCGGCGGCGATCACGTCCACTTTGGTAGCGCTGATGCCGCTGCGATCAACGCGAGAGATCTCCAGACGCGCATCCACACCCAGGGCCTTCACAGTCCGGGTGAAAAGCTCAGGCGGAACGCCAGCGTCCACCAGGGCGCCAAGAAACATGTCGCCACTGATGCCGGAAAAGCACTCTAGATAGGCAATGCGCATAGGAGTTGTACTACAGCTTGGCCGACCGGGAGAGTTTGCTGGAAAAACCAGACCGCGGAACAGCTCAACTCTTCATTTTTCATCATAGGGTCAGTGGGCCGTGGCGTCAAACCACTGCAGCCCATACTCTTTGTTATAATCGCCTTTTTCATCAGCAACTTACGCTTACAGTTTTGCTCCAACCAACCTGATATTTCACTGAAGGCAGAACATTTTGTATCTGGAACTCCAGCAGCAGCTTACCCAGCGTGTCCGCGACCTTCTCAAGCGGCAATATGACCTTGAACTGTCTCGCCTGGTGGTCGACCAGCCTCCCAACGTCGGGCTGGGCGAGTACGCATTGCCGTTCAGCTTTGAACTGGCCAAGAAACTGCGCAAGCCGCCGCGCAAGATCGCGGAAGAAATCGTCGCCGGGCTGGGACAGGTTCCGGGATTCGAAAAGTTTGAAGTCGCCGGCGCGGGCTACATCAATGCCCGGCTCAATCGCCAGGAGGCGGCGCGCCTGCTCTTGCAAGCGCAAGCGCAGCCGGGGTCGGCCACCGGACAGAAGGTGCTAGTGGAGCACACCAGCATCAATCCCAACAAGGCGGCGCATATCGGGCACCTGCGCAACGCGATTCTCGGGGACACTTTCGTCCGGCTTCTGCAAGCGGCGGGCGCGCGCGTGGACGTGCAGAACTATATCGACAATACCGGCGTTCAGGTGGCGGACGTAGTTGTAGGCTTTCTTTATCTGGAAAAGAAGACCCAGAGCGAAATTGAAACGCTGATCGCCCAGGGTTACGGCGGCAAGCCGTTTGACTACTACTGCTGGGACCTCTACGCGCGCGTTTCCCAATCGTACGAAGAAAACAAAGAGAACGTGAAGCTGCGCCTTCAGACCTTGCATGACATTGAGCAGGGTGGAAACCAGGCCGCGGAGATAGGCAAGCTGGTCTCCATGGCGATCATTCGCCGCCATCTCGAAACCATGCAGCGTCTGGGCATCCAGTATGATTTTCTGCCCCAGGAGAGCGAGATCCTGCACCTGCATTTCTGGGACCTGGCCTTCGAGCAGATGAAGCAGAAGGGCGTTCTCTACTTCGAGAATGAAGGCAAGAACAAAGGCTGTTGGGTGATGAAGCGGGCTTCTTCGAAAACCGCTAAAGAGCAATCCCCAGCCGAAGGCAAGGATGCTCCTGACGCCGATTCAGGTCCCGACGAAGATGCCAAGGTGATTGTCCGCTCCAACAACACTGTGACCTACGTCGGCAAGGACATTGCTTATCATCTGTGGAAGTTCGGCTTGCTGGGACGCGACTTCGGCTATCGTCGTTTTTACCAGTATCCCGATGGCCGCCATGTCTGGATCTCAGCGCTGACCGGCGAGCAGGAACATCCTCACTTCGGCGGCGTGAACGCGATTTACAACGTGATCGATTCACGCCAGGCCGATCCGCAGAACAACGTGATTGAAGCCATCCGCGGCCTGGATCACACCGCGCAGGCGGAAAACTACCATCACTTTTCTTACGAAATGGTGGCGCTTACGCCGCGCTGCGCCATGGACCTGGGTTATGAAGTAAGCGGCGAAGACCAGAAGCGGTCTTATATTGAGGTCTCCGGGCGAAAAGGCTTTGGCGTAAAGGCTGACGATCTGCTTGACTCGCTCATCTCCGCCGCGCAGAAAGAAGTAGACACGCGCCACACGGAGATGCCGGAGGCTGAACGCCGGGACATTGCCGCGCAGATCGCCATCGGCGCGCTGCGTTACTTCATGCTCAAGTTCACCAAGAACTCAGTCATCGCTTTCGACTTCAAAGAAGCGCTGAGCTTTGAAGGCGAGACCGGTCCGTATGCCCAATACGCCGTTGTGCGCGCAACCAATATCTTCCGCAAGGCGGCTTTGAGTGCGGAAGAAATTCTTTCAGGAGAGATTGATTTGCGGTTCTTGAAAGAAGACGACGAGATCTGGCAACTGTGGCTCACCGCCGGACAGCTTTCCAGCACGGTGGAGCAGTGCATCGCTACAACCGAGCCTGCGTATGCCGCTAAATACGTTTTCCAACTGGCGCAGCAGTTCAACAATTTCTATCACAAGCACCACATCCTGACGGAGGCCGACGAAGCGCGGAAGCGCTTCTTGCTTGCTACCGCCGCAGTGGTCCGGCGGGCGTTGATTCAATGCCTGGAACTGATGGGAATTGCTGCGCCACCGGTGATGTGAACGTTTCGAACTTTGTCGATTTACGATTGGATAGAACCATGGTCAAACAGAAATCGGTTAAACAGAAAACCATCGCGAAGAAAAAAGCTACTCCAAACGATAAAGAAGTCTTGTATGACAAGCTCATTGCCACCAATCCAAAGATCGAACGCAAAGGCGCTGACAATCCGTACACATCTCTGAACGGCAACATGTTTACGCTTTTGCATCAATCTCGACTGGCGATCAGGCTTCCTGAAGACGAGCGCGAAAAGTTTCTGAAGAAATATGAGACTGCCCTGTTTGAGGCTTACGGTACCGTCATGAAAGAATATGTGGCCGTCCCGGATTCGCTGCTGGAGAAAACAACGGAACTCAAAAAATATCTTGAGTTGAGTTACGAATACGCCAAGACGCTCAAGCCCAAGCCAACTACGAAGAAGAAGGCTTGATTGCCGGACCATTTCGCAGTGCTTAACAAAAAGAACTCAAGGTGACAGATGCCTCAGGAAACGACGCCCCAGGAAATGTTGTTCCAGGAAACATGGAACGCGGTTGACCAGTATTATTCCGATCTGCTGGTCAAACCCGACTCCGCGCTTGATGCAGCGCTTAAGGCCAGCGATGCCGCCGGTCTGCCGGCCATCAGCGTGGCGCCCAATGCGGGTAAGCTGCTCTTTCTTCTTGCGCGGCTGATGGGAGCGCGGCGGATTCTGGAGCTGGGCACGCTCGGCGGCTACAGCACCATCTGGCTGGCGCGTGCGCTTCCTGCCGACGGCCGTCTGATTACGCTGGAATTTGACAGCGTGCATGCAGAAGTCGCTCGCGCGAACATTGCGGGCGCCGGGCTGGCCAAGGTGGTTGAGGTACGCGTGGGAGCAGCTCTCGATTCTCTGCCGAAACTCGCCGCCGAAGGCGGCGCGCCCTTTGACCTGATCTTTATCGATGCCGACAAAAACAACTACCCGAACTACTTCACCTGGGCGCTTAAGCTGTCGCGGCCCGGGACGCTGATCATCGCCGACAACGTGGTGCGCAAAGGCGCTGTGGTCGATACAAACTCGACCGACGCCAATGTGCTCGGCGTACGCCGGATGAATGAATTGATCGCGAAAGAGCCGCGCGTCACCGCTACCGCCATGCAGACCGTAGGCGTGAAGGGCTATGACGGCTTGGCCTTTGCGCTGGTGGTGGCTTGACGGCCCTTGGCTTCTGGCTCTTGGCTGTCGGCTATGGTGTTATTGGCCGTTAAAGCCGTTTCTATAATGCTTTGCTTGAACGACACCAGCGTCAGGACTCGACACTAGCCGCGGATTTCGCAGATACACGCAGATAAAACCCGGCTGGAAAACACGAACCCATCGGCTTTGGCTCCAAGCCAATGGCCAAACGCCAAGACCCAACAGCTTGATCTCTGCGTTCTTAAATTCATCTGTTCCTAACCTGCTCTTAACATCTTTGCAATGATGCTCGATTAACTTTCTCGCATGAACATCAACACGCGCAACGTCTTACGCTACGCTGTGATCTTTGTCATTGTCCTGGGAGCACTGAGTCATCGAGCCGCGGCTCAGTTTGATACTGCCACCGTGCTGGGCTCGGTCCGCGATGCCTCCGATGCGGTCATTCCCGGAGCAGTCGTCACCATCACCAATCTGGAAAAGGGAATCTCCACCAGCCGTCCCACGGATGGAGATGGGAACTTTGAGTTTCCTGGCGTAAGCGTCGGACACTACCGGATCACCGCGCAAAAGCAGGGATTCGAAAAGGCCACGGTGCAAGACGTGGCGGTTACAGTGAACAGCCGGCAACGCGTTGATATCAAGCTTCCGCTGGCGTCGGTCGGCACCGAAATCACCGTAAACGCGCAACCGGCGGTATTAGAGACCGATAGCAGCGATCGCGGACAGGTCATCAGCAGCCGTGAGATTGTTAACCTGCCCTTGAATGGAAGGGCCTATGCGGACCTTTCCCTGCTGGTTCCCGGCGTGCGCAAGTCAGTGCTGGAAAACCAGACTACCTCGAACCGCGATGCATCCTTCAACGTCAACGGCCAGCGCTCCGCGTTGAACAATTTTCTGATCGACGGCCTGGATAACAACGCCTACGGCACCTCAAACCAGGGGTTTTCCAATCAGGCCATTCAGCTTACGCCGGATGCCGTATCTGAATTCAAAGTCCAGACTGACAACTATGGCGCCGAATACGGACGCGCTTCCGGCGCTGTGATCAACGTAACCACCCGAAGCGGCGGCAATCAGTTTCACGGCGCCACGTGGGAATATCTGCGCAACACGGCACTGAATGCCATCGGGCCATTTGCTCCAGTGGGCGGCGTGAAGCCAACGCTCATTCAGAACCAGTTTGGCGCCTCGGTTGGCGGTCCTATCCTCAAGAACCGCACTTTCTTTTTTGCCGACTATGAAGGGTTCCGGCGCATCACCACATCGCTTGCGTCTGCCACCGTGCCTACGGCTAACCAGCGCGCAGGCATCTTTTCCACGGCGATTCGCAACCCGATTACCGGCCAGGTATATGCCAATGGCATTGTGCCCGCGGACCAGATCACGCCCTTTGCCCGGTCCGTCCTGAACGCTTTGCCGCTGCCAAATCAGCCTGGCGCCAGCAACAACTTTGTTTCCCAGCCTCGGGCTTCGATCAATGATGACAAGGGAGACATTCGGCTGGACCAGTATTTCAATCAGAAGATTACTGCGTTCTTCCGTTTCAGCGAACGCCAGGCGGCAATTTTTGATCCACCTGCCATTCCCGGCCCGGCGGGCGGCAACAGCAACGGCAACGTAAAAGTGTTCAATCAACAGATTGCATCCGGAACAACTTATACCTTGACGCCCAGGTCTCTGATTGATGCGCGCATCGGATTTACCTGGACAGAAGGCGGCAAGACGCCGGTTGGATTGGGACAGCCCAGCCTGCTTGATGGAATTCCTGGTGTTCCGGCCCTTGCTCGACTTGCCGGCGCATTGAACAGCCAGTCCGTTACGGGGTTCAGTCAATTTGGAAGGCAGACGTCCAATCCTCAATTTCAAAATCCTTTCGTAGTGAATCCGAAGATCAACTATTCCTTGCTGCACGGAAAGCACAGTCTTAAGTTCGGCTACGAGTTCCAGGACATACGTACCACAATCAGCGATTTCAATCCCGCATACGGCCTTGATCAGTATTCCGGCAATTTCAGCGGTTCAAACCTTGCGGACTTTATGTTTGGCGCGCGCAGCCACTATGAACTCAACAACGTGGCGGTGGTTGACTATAATCAGCAGCTTCATTTTTGGTATGCGCAGGACGACTGGAAAGTGAACAACAAGCTGACGTTCAATCTTGGCCTGCGTTATGAGCTGAGCGTTCCGCAATGGGTCTCCGATAACCGGCTGGCGAATTTTAATCCGGCCACGAATTCGCTCATCCAGGGGCATGGCGATTCCATCTCCGGCCGCTCGCTGGTCAATATGCAGAAGAACAACTGGGCGCCGCGTCTCGGCTTTGCATACAACATTACTCCCAAGACGGTGGTTCGCAGCGCGTATGGCATCAGTTACGTGCAGTTCAACCGGCTGGGCGGAGAGAACCTGCTGGCGTACAACGGCCCCAACGTAGTGGACGCCACCATTGATCAGACGCCGGGTCAGGGCGTTTGCACCGCCAGCCAGGACCCGTCAACGTGCTTCCGGCTTACCCAGCAGGGGTACAGTCCAAATTTTGCTTCACCGGCGAACTTCAATCCGCTGCGCGCGCAGGCCCGCTACATTCCTCCGGATAATCCAACTGGATACGTGCAGAACTGGCACTTGACCGTGCAGCGAGAATTGTCGCAGAACATGGTATTGGATGTGGCGTATGTTGGCAGCCACGCCGTTCATCTTATGATCCTGGGTGACTTCAATCAGGCCAATTCCAACCTGCCCAGCCAGAATGTGCCTTTGCAGAGCCGCCGCCCGATTCCCAACTTCAGCACCATTGAAGTCGCTTTCGGCGGCGGATACCTTGATTACCATGCATTGCAGGTGAAGTTCGAAAGAAAGTTTTCCCACGGGCTCTACCTGCTGAATTCGTTTACCTGGTCCCGGGGAATTGATAATGCCTCCGGGCATCTGGAATCGTTCAACGGAGACAATTCCCGCGTGAACATCCGCAATATCGGCAGTGAGCGCGGCCTTTCCGGATATGACCAGCCATTCAACGACGTTTTGTCTCTGGTTTACGATCTGCCATATGGCAAGGGACGTCGTTGGGGTTCTGATGCGCCGGCGCTGGTGAAGGGCATCCTGGGTGGATGGCAGATGTCCGCCATCAATACGGCCTCCAGCGGACTGCCGGTTACGCTCACCTATAGCGCCAGTTCGGCGGCGAATGTAAGCGGCCTTCCCACATACCGGCCCAACATCATCGGCGATCCGGTGAATCCATCCAGCGCTTACGTCAGGACTCCGTTTGCGCTTACGAATTTCTTTAACAAGAGCGCTCTGCAGATTCCCGATCCCAGCCAGCCCTTTGGCAATGTGGGACGCAACACCATGCGGGCCCCTAATTTCACCCAGCTCGACCTTGCGCTGCACAAGCAGTTTCCGCTTGCGGCAGAAAACAGAAGCCTGGAGTTCCGGGCGGAGATGTTCAACCTGCTCAACCGGACGAATTTCTTTGCGCCCGACGGCAATATGAGCAACGCCACGTTCGGGTCGATCACGCAGGCGTTCCCGGCCCGGCAGATACAGTTCGCTCTGCGGTTTGCGTTCTGAGGAGGAAGCCGCATCGCTTTTGCTCTGTCGTCTTGAGCGCAGGTCGAACGATCCCGAGAATGCGTTTACCTCCCGTGTGATTTCAGGGAGTTCTACAGGTAATGCGCGCTCATGCCTATAGCATGAGCGGAATACTGAAAGGATACTTTCATCGTGAAGATTCTTACGCCGTGGCGGTTGTGCCAAATGGCTGTATTTGTTTTTATATCGTTATTGACTGCAATGCGATTTGTCGGGGAGAGCAAGCCTGCCGCCTGTGACAACGAAGTGCGCCTTAACCAGATTCAGGTAATCGGCAGCCATAACAGTTATCATGCGGGATTGGGTCCGCATGAAATGGAACTGCTGCGCGCGCGCAATCCCAAAGCTGCGGACGCTCTAAGCTACTCTCATCCCGCGCTTGAGCAGCAGTTCAACGACGGCGTGCGACAGATTGAGCTTGATATTTACGCCGACGCCAAAGGCGGACTCTATTCGCATCCAGCATGGCCAAAGATGATGGCGGATGCCGGAATAGCGCGCGATCCCGACTTCGATCCGCAACACCTGTTCGATAAGTCGGGCTTCAAGGTCATGCACGTACAGGACCTGGACTATCGCAGCAACTGCCAGCCGTTCGTTGGCTGTTTGCAAACGGTGCGCCGCTGGTCCAGGGCGCATCCCGGACATCTGCCGATCTTTATTTTGCTTGAGACAAAAGAGGGCAGGGAACATCCTGAGTTCATGACGCAGCCGGAGGCATTCACTCCAGAAGCTTTCGACGCCTTGGATGCCGAGATCCGCAGCGTCTTCAGTGAAGAAGAAATGATTACCCCGGACCAGGTCCGCGGCGCCCGCGCCACACTCGAAGAAGCTGTGCTGAAAGATGGCTGGCCGTGCCTGCGGAAGTCGCTGGGGAAAGTGGTTTTTCTCATGGACCAGCGCAAGGTGAGTCCGATCTATACCCAGGGCCATCCCGCGTTGCGCAACCGCGTGATTTTCACCAATGCGCGTCCAGGCGAACCGGATGCGGCTTTCGTGGAGGTCAACGATCCTCGGATGAACGATCCTCGGATGAACGATCCCCAGCACGATACGCCTTCCATCCCCGATCTGATCAAGAAAGGCTACATCGTGCGTACCCGCGCCGACGCGGACCTGCAACAGGGAAAACCGAATGGCATCGCCACGCGCGACGCAGCATTGGCCAGCGGCGCACAGATGGTCAGCACCGACTTTCCTTCTGTGGAGAAATCCCCCGAAGGCTACGCGGTGACGTTTCCGCAGGGAGAGATTTCACGCTGCAATCCGGTGAACGCTCCGGCCAGTTGCAACGCGGGATCTCTAAGAGGGCGTGAAGGAAAAGCTTCCGCCGCAGGTTCCTCGGACACACGCAGGTAACGGCTTGCTCCGGCAGATGGCCTTAAGCATTCAGGAATCCCTGCAAGGCTGCCGTCGGTGCTCGCGTTGTCGGGTCCCAGGCCCCCATGCCATAGCTGCTGAAAGGAGAGTACACTTCCGGTTCCCAATAGAAGAGCCCCAGCCCGCCGAAACTCTTCAGTCCGGCGATATAGGATTCCATGTCGGTTTCGGTCCTGCTCGCTCTGTCCTCTCTGCCGCCAAATTCAACCTGGATAACCGGCTTGCCATACCGTGACTTGACGGTCGCCATGTTCCCGATGATCCCGGGAATCGCCGTGCCGCTGCCGTAGGATGAGAACGCGGTGATGTCCCATTTCCCGCCGTTGGCTTCGTACCTGTCAAAGAAGTTCTCGATGTTGGCCAGGTTCTGCGGCTGCGCCAGGTGGACCAGCACCGGTGTGGAGGGAAAGACCGCTTTCACTTCGTTATAAGCGGTGTTCAGCAATCCCGTCATCTGGCTTGGGTTGCTGATGCTGCCCACCGGATGGCATATCCCGGAGTTGATTTCATTTCCAATCTGCACCCAGGCTGGCGTCACGTGGAAGAACTTTAAGACATTCATCGAGTGAAAGACGTAATTGCTCATGGTCGTTAATAATTGCGTGTAAGTCTGCGTCGCCCAGGCGGCGGGAGGATTTTGTACCCCGACGCTGTTCCACGTATCGCCAAAATGAAAGTCGATCATGACGGAGAGCCCGGCGTTCTTGCAACGCACCGCCAGGGCAGCGGTCTCATCAATGCTGCAATGGCCGTTCACCGGGTCATTCGACGGATTGACCCAGGTGCGCAGCCGGATGGCGTTAATGCCAAAACTCTTCAGGATCGTGAGGCAATCCTGCTGTACGCCGCTGTTGTTAAAAAAGGTGAAACCGGTGGCTTCCATCTGCGCCAGCCAACTGGCGTCAGCGCCTTTGATAAAGGTTGCCGCCTGCACCGGGGCCGGATTCAGGAACGAGTCGAGCGCCTGCTGCGCGGGCCGCTTGAGCACGCCGCCCAGCGCCAGCGCGGCCAGGCCCATTCCCGACTTTTTGAGCATCTCCCGGCGACTGACGCCAACGTGCGTATCATCAGTATGTTTCTTCATCGAACTCTCCTTACAGTTGTTTGATTTTGAGGGGACGGTTGCTGCCTGAATACCGTGCAAGCACGATGGGGCCAGAAGTCGTGTCCGACTATAATGGTACGCCCAAGGTCACAAGCGGGAATCCGCCGAAAGTATTAGCGCAGACTGGATGTTGGCTCTTGGCTACTAGCTTTTAGATTGTCGCGAGTTGACCGTTGGGCCTACCCAGAACATTTTCGAAAACAATACACATGCGACGACATTTCTCACATGGCCAATCAGTCAAATCGCGCGACAACCCAGAGCCAGCAGCGAATGGCCAATAGCTAAGAGCCCACAGCCAAGAGCCAATTGCCATTTGCTTCGTGGCTAATTGCTAATCTCAAAACTCTTCACAAACTCCACCAGGCTTCTCACCGCGATGCCCGACGGCCCCTTGGCAATCCAGCTCTTGTTGTCGTCGATCCAAGCCGTGCCGGCGATGTCCAGGTGCAGCCACGGAGTGTCTTCCACAAATTCCTTCAGGAAGGCGGCCGCGGTGCTGGCTCCGCCATAGCGTCCGCCGGAGTTTACGATGTCGGCGATGCTGGAGCGGATCATCTCCAGGTACTCAGGATCGAGTGGCAGACGCCAGAATTTTTCTCCTGAGCGTTGGAGCGCGCGGGTGAAGTGCTGGAAGGCATCTTCGTCGTCATTCACGTGGCCCAGAGCTACGACGCAAGCACCGGTGAGCGTGGCTGCGTCGATCAGGTGGGTGCAGCCCAGGGTACGGGCGTAATGCAGGCCGTCGGCGAGCACGAGACGGCCTTCGGCGTCGGTATTGATGATCTCAATCGATTTGCCGGACATGGCGATCTGAACGTCGCCGGGCTTCTGGGCTTTGCCGCTGGGCATGTTTTCCGTGGCGCAGACAATGCCAATCACTTTGACTTTGGGTTTCAGCAGCGCAATGGCGCGCATGGCTCCGATCATGGCCGCGCCTCCGGCCATGTCATACTTCATTTTCTCCATGCCGTCCGCCGGTTTGATGGAGATGCCGCCGGTATCAAACGTAACGCCCTTGCCCACCAACCCGAGCACCGGTTTTTCCGGAGCACCCTGGGGTTCGTATCGCATCACGATCAGGCGGGGCTCCTCGTCCGATCCCTGGGCCACGCTCCAGAACGCGCCCATCTTCATCTCTTTGATCTTGTCCGGCCCCATCAATTCGCATTTGAGCCCTACGCTGTCGCACATCTTCTTGGCGCGATCAGCCAGTATGATTGGCGTCATCCGGTTGCTGGGTTCGTTCACCAGCTCGCGAGTAAAGTTCTGCGAGTCGCCGATGGAGCGTGCCTGCTCCAGGGCGCGCTGTAGTTTGCCCTGGTCGGCGCCGGGAGCGGCGACCACGGTCACCTCTTTCATACGCAGGTCTTTGCGCTCGCTGCGGTACGTGTCCGGGTCGAAATCGGCAACCACGGCGCCTTCAACTATGGATCGCATCGCATCTTCCGCGCCGGTGGAGAGATCGGGCAGAACAAATGCGCAGCTTTTGATCATCTTCGGCTTCAGAAAGCGGACGGCCGTCCCGGCGGCTTTGCGTAACTCCACGGAGCTGAAGCTCTTGGCTTTGCCGCCGCCGATCACAAGCAACCTGGCGGCCTTCAGGCCCTGCGGCCGATGCAGCAGGACGGCCTCCATGCTCCTTCCCGTGATCTCGCCGCTGGTGATCAGGTCGGCCACGGCTTTTTCCAGAGCCGCGTCTTTGACGGTAAGTTTCGGCTCGCTCTTTTGTTTGTTTCCATTGTTAGCGGTCGCGTGGTCGAGAGCGATGGTGACCAGACATTCGGTTTCAACTTCAGCAAAGTTCGCCGCGATCAGTCGTGTATCCATAAGGTCGTTTTCCTTGCTCCAGAGTTGGGTTATCGTTTCCTGGACCGGGCGACAGCTTCGCGCGCTTCCTTGTCGGCGGTGCGACGGCGCTCGGTTTCCCGTTTGTCCCAGGCTTGTTTTCCTTTGGCCAGGGCGATCTCACATTTCAGTCTTCCGTTCTTGAAATACATGCGTGTGGGGACAAGCGTGTAACCACGCTGCCGGGTCTTAATTTCCAGCTTTCTAAGTTCTTCCGCATGGACCAGGAGTTTGCGCGTTCTGAGTGGGGCATGATTGGCGTAACCACCATGCTCATAAGCTCCGACATGCGCATTGAGCAGCCACAGTTCGCCGTCCTTGATGAGGGCAAAGCCGTCTTTCAAATTGGCGAGACCGGCGCGCACGGATTTAACTTCCGATCCGGTCATGACGATTCCGGCTTCAAACTTGTCTTCGAGAAAATAGTTGTGGCTGGCCGCGCGATTGATCGTAGCGTCGCGCTCGCCGGAGGCGACAGGATCGCGCTTGACGTTTTTCGGCTTGTTCGGCTCAATCTGATGGGTCGTCTGGCGGGCCATGTCACTCTTTGCCGCGTGCAGCAAAATTTTTATGCTAACACAGCGCAAACCCTGGAGTTGAGGTCGTTCTAGGTAGGGAAACAGATTACCGTGTATAATTTGGCTTCTGAGTAGATCTGGCCGAACGATATTGCGGGCTATGCCCCCCATTTTCCTGAAAAAACAGGACTTAAGACAAACCAAGCAAAAGGGCAGGAGCGTATGAGGAAGGCAGCGAGCACCCTCGCATTTTTAATTATTCTTTCGGCCCTGGTCACGGCCGGAGAGTCAGCCAAATCTCTCTTCCAAAAGGGAAAGAAAGCGGAAGCCCGGCAGGATTACGAAGCCGCGTACGATTTTTACAAAGCCGCCTATGACCAGAAGCCTGAAGACCTTAGATATCGTCTGCCGTATGAGCGCATGCGCTTTCAGGCCGCGGCGGTTAAAGTCAGGCGGGCACAAAAACTGCGCGACCAAGGCAAGTTACAGGAAGCTCTGACGCTTTTCGAGCAGGCGGCCGCGATCGACTCCAGCAATGATCTGGCCCTGCAGGAAATCCGTCGCACGCAGTTGATGATGCAAAAAGATCCTGGCGGAAGCAAAGGCACAACCTCTCCTCAAAAAAAAGATGATGAAGATGATCCTCTGCGCCGGCGTCTTGAGTCAGCCGCTTCTCCGGCCGAGCTGAATGCGATTTCCAATGTCCCACTGAGTAACCTGGAGATGGCCAATGAGGACACCAAGGTCATCTATGAGACGATCGGCAAGCTGGCGGCCATTAATGTCTTATTTGATCCCGACTATACCTCGCGCCGGCTTCCGATTAAGCTACAAAAAGTAACCCTGCTGGAAGCGCTCGACATCGTGGCCCTGGAATCCCGCACGTTTTGGCGTCCAGTCACTCCCAATACGATCTTCGTAGCGCAGGATACGCAAGCCAAGCGTCGCGAGTTGGAACAAAACGTCGTCAAGACGTTTTATCTCGGCAATGTTTCCGGTCCCACCGATTTGCAGGACATCGTCAACGCGGTCCGCACCGTGCTGGAGGTGCAGCGCATCCAGCAGATCCCTTCGCAGAGCGCCATCGTAATTAAAGGCACGCCCGACCAGCTGGCGCTGGCGGAGAAGATGATCGATGACATCGATAAGTCCAAGCCGGAAGTGATCGTCGATGTGGTGGTGGCGCAGGTCCGGCGAGACAAGGGACGTACTCTGGGAATCGTTCCTCCGCAAAACGCTACGGTCACTCTGCAGGCGCCGGGCGCAAGTCCCACCGCAACGCCGAGCGCGACGCCGAGCAGTTCAGGATCACTCAACTTTAATGACATCCAGCATCTGAATTCCACCAGCTATGCCGTGACCATCGACTCCGTCAAAGCGCAGGCGCTGTTTAACGATGATGACACCAAGATCCTGCAAAACCCGCGCATCCGCGCCACGGACAATGAGAAGGCAACGCTCAAGATCGCGGACAAGATCCCGATTGCTACCGGTTCATTCGGAAGTCCGCTGGGAGTAGGCACAGCGGTAGGCGCGGTGGGCGTAAACACACAATTCAGCTACACAGACGTCGGCGTGATTATGGAGATCACGCCGCGCGTGCATCCGGACGGCCAGGTCAGCCTCAAGTTGTCGATGGAAATCTCCAACGTCAGCAGCCAGTCGACCATCGGTGGTATTACCCAGCCGATCATCAGTACGCGCAAGGCCGAGCAAACTATCCGTCTGAATGACGGAGAGGTCAGCCTGCTGGGCGGCATCCTGGAACAGCAGGAGAGCAGGACCAAGAGTGGAACGCCGTTTCTGGGTCAGATCCCGCTTCTGCGTTACTTCTTTTCGTCGGAGAAAGTTGACCATATCAATAACGAGATCGTCTTTCTCCTGATTCCGCACGTTGTTCGCGGCCAGGAGCTGAATGAACTCAACCGCCGGGCCTTTGATGTAGGAACTGGAAGCGGCATTGACCTGCGCATCGCGAGCAAGCAGCCTCCCCGTGGGGAAAACGCGCCCGCGCCTGCCCCAGCAGCAGCTATCGTGACAACTCCGCCTCCAGCGCAGCCCCCTGTTACCGCGGAGCGACCTATTGTGTCTCCGCCTGTAAGCCAGCCACAGCGGGCAGCACCACCACCACAGGGTCCGGCGGTACCGCCAACGCCCGTGGACACATCGTCGCCAGCTCCGGCTACGGGAGGCGGCCAGGTCAGCCTGAAGCTGGCGCCGGAGACCGTGGCCCCGCAACAGGGAAGCACGTTTGCCCTGAGTGTGGTTCTGGCGCACGGACAAGATATTGCGTCCGTGCCGATTCAGATCAGCTATGACCCCAAGGTTGTACAGTTTCAGAGTGTCTCCAACGGAGACTATCTGGCGAGAGACGGACAGCAGGTTGCTCTGGTCTTCCGTGATGATTCCGCCGCGGGCAAGCTACAGATCACCGCGCAACGGCCGCCGGGATCGACCGGAATCTCCGGCGATGGTACCGTTTTCAGCCTGATATTTATGGCTAAAGCCAAGGGAACGGGGGCGGTTTCCATCTCCATGCCCGGCGCCCGGAACAGCCAGAACCAATTGGTGGAAGCGCTGGGATCTCAGGCGGCGGTTAACGTAAACTAAGGGCTGAAGGGTTTTGTATGGTGTCAGGGAAAACTGGTCTTGTGAATCGTAAGCGGCTGCCGGGCCGGGGAAGCGGCCTGCACCGGGAGTGCCGTGGTACCACGTTGATAGAGATGATCGTGGTCATCACCATCCTTCTGATCCTGATGGGCGCCGCCATGCCGATTGCGCGTGTCAGCATCAGGCGCCAGCGGGAAACGGAGCTGCACCGCGACCTCTGGGAGATGCGCTCTGCCATTGATCGCTACAAGGACGCCGCCGACAAGAATGCCTTCCAGCAAAAGCTCGATTCGCAGGGATATCCTCCGGACCTGGATACGCTGGTGAACGGCGTGGAGATCGCGGGCGGGAAGAAGATTCGCTTCCTGCGCCGTGTTCCCGTTGATCCTGTAACCGGTACCACGGACTGGGGCCTGCGCTCCATGCAGGACGACCCCACTTCAGATTCCTGGGGCGGACAGAACGTTTTTGACGTCTATTCAAAGTCGGACGGCACGGGCATGAACGGCATCAAATATAAGGACTGGTAATGTCATGATCAACTCATACCAAAAAAAGACGACCGGTTCAGCCTCGAATTCGAAACGGCGCCAGCGCGGCTTTACTTTGATCGAGATGATTATTGTGGTCGCGATCATCGGCATCCTGATGGGGATTGCCGCCCCGATTTACAAGACCCATATCCTGCATGCCCATGAGTCGGTGCTGAAACAGGACTTGCACACAATGCGCGAGGCCATCGACCAGTACACCCAGGACAAGATGAAAGCCCCGCAAGCCCTTGAAGACCTGGTCAGCGCCGGTTATATCCATGCCATCCCCAAAGACCCGATTACCCATACCACGGAAACCTGGCAGATCACACAAGAAGATGTAGCGCTGGCCCTAGACCAGACCCAGACCGGAATCACGGACGTCCATAGCGGCTCCACCCTGACCAGCACAGAAGGAACCGCATACAGCACCTGGTAGGTGAGCAGCTAAGGTAGTCCTGATACGGGTCCCCGCACTCACGCACGCCGGCCCAATTTTGCTACCATCTCAGTATGCCGGTGGAAACAGAAATACAAACGTCGTATCTTCCTCCGCTGAAAGCTCCGCGCGGGACCGAACTGACCTGCAAAGCCTGGCCGCAGGAAGCAGCCATGCGCATGCTCATGAACAACCTCGACGACGAAGTCGGCGAGCGTCCGCGTGATCTGGTGGTCTACGGCGGGACGGGCAAGGCTGCGCGCAATCAGCAATGTCTGGAAGCCATCCTGGCGTCACTGAAGTCGTTGGACAATGATGAGACCCTGCTGGTGCAGTCCGGCAAGCCAGTCGGAATCTTCAAGACGCACGACTACGCTCCTCGTGTTCTGATCGCGAATTCCAATCTGGTGGGTCATTGGTCGAACTGGGAAAAGTTCAACGAACTGGAGCGCGCCGGCCTCATGATGTACGGCCAGATGACAGCCGGTTCGTGGATCTACATCGGCTCGCAGGGAATTATTCAGGGCACCTTTGAGACCTTTTGCGCGGCGGCGGAAAAACATTTTGGCGGCGATCTGGCGGGCAAGCTCGTGGTCAGCGGCGGCATGGGAGGGATGGGCGGCGCGCAGCCGCTGGCGGCCACCATGGCGGGAGCGTGCTTCCTGGGCATTGACGTGGACGCTGAGCGCATTAAGAAGCGCCTGAAGACCGGCTATTGCGACTTCATGGTCAATAACCTTGACGAGGCGCTGCGCATCCTGAAGAACTCCGTGCGTAAGAAAGAAGCGGTTTCCGTCGGGCTGATCGGCAATTGCGCTGACGTGGTTCCTGAACTTGCCGAGCGCGGCGTGCTTCCTGACATTCTTACCGATCAGACTTCGGCCCACGATCCTCTGAACGGATACGTGCCCAACGGCATGACTCTCGAGCAGGCGTTGGAGCTGCGCAAGAACGATCCCAATGGTTACCTCGACCGCTCCATGGATGCGATGGCCCGCCACGTGGAAGGCATGCTGCGCCTGCAAAAAATGGGCAGCGTGACGTTTGATTACGGCAACAATATCCGTACTTTTGCCTTCCAGCGCGGTGTGAAGAACGCGTACGATTTTCCCGGCTTCGTTCCCGCGTACATCCGGCCGTTGTTCTGTGAAGGGCGCGGGCCGTTCCGCTGGGTGGCGCTTTCCGGCGACCCGGCGGACATCGCCGTCACCGACGATCTGGTGCTGGAGCTTTTCCCGCAGAACCGCATTCTCAGTCGCTGGATCAACCTGGCGCGCAAGCGCATCAAGTTTCAAGGACTGCCGGCGCGCATCTGCTGGCTGGGGTACGGAGAACGGGCGCAGTTCGGCCTGGCCATGAACGATCTGGTGAAGAAAGGCAAGATCAAGGCGCCCATCGTGATCGGCCGCGACCATCTGGACTGCGGCTCGGTCGCTTCCCCGTATCGAGAAACCGAAAGTATGAAGGACGGCAGTGACGCGGTGGCCGACTGGCCGTTGCTGAACGCGATGCTCAATACAGCCAGCGGCGCAAGCTGGGTCTCGATCCATAACGGTGGTGGCGTTGGCATCGGCTACTCGCTCCATGCCGGCCAGGTCACCGTGGCCGACGGAACGGAGGCGATGGCGAAGCGCATCGAGCGAGTGCTGACCAACGATCCCGGGATCGGCGTGGCCCGGCACGTGGACGCAGGGTATGGTGAGGCGACGAGCTTTGCCGAAAAAAATGGCGTGAAGATACCGATCCCGTAGAGCCATGGTTATGTCGCCCCGCAAGCGGGGCTTGTAATTTTCTTTTATCATCCCCACCGCTTACGTGGCGGGCTCAATAATTTCGCCCTTCGAGCTGAAACCACGCAATCAAACTTATAAAACAAAAGTTCGGTATAGGTTTTTCGCCTTCAGTGTCTGCACAGGTGACGTTACAACCTCGGGCCGTGTAACCTACACTTTGCGAAAGACCACCACATCTCCCTATCTGCTCCTGACCAACATCGGCCAGTTGCTCACGTTGCGCGGCGGCCCAGCTCCGCGTCGCAGCGCGGCGCTGAATGAGGTCGGATTGGTTAAGGACGCGGCCGTCCTTTGTGGTGGTGGCCGGATTATCGCCGTGGGTCCGCAGCAGGAAGTCCTGGGCAGTCCATGGCTGAAGCTGAAAACGAACCGGCGCAAGGTGCGGGAGCTGGATTGTAAAGGTCGCGTGGTCCTGCCAGGACTGATTGATCCGCACACGCATCCGGCGTTCATGCGGCCACGCTTGCTGGACTTTGCCAAGCGTATTGGTGGCGCGAGCTATCAGGACATCGCGGCATCCGGAGGTGGGATTCGTTCCAGTCTTGCCGGAGTGCGCGAGGCCACGCAGGACCAGCTCACAGAAAAAATCCTGGGCGCGCTGCGAGCCATGCTGCAACAGGGAACCAGCACCGTGGAAGCCAAGTCAGGTTACGGGCTGACCACCGAAGATGAAATCAAATCCCTGGAAGCAATTCACGGCGCTTCGCGTCACTTTCCCGGGACGATTGTGCGCACCTTGCTCGCCGCGCATGTGGTCCCGCAGGAGTTCGCCGACAAGCCAGATCAGTACGTCAGCAAAGTCTGCGAAGAGATGATTCCGCTGGCCGCCGAAAAGAAGCTGGCGGACTTTGTGGACGTGTTCTGCGAACGCGGCGCTTTTACCCTGGAGCAATCGGAAAAAATCTTTGCCGCGGCGCGCGCTCATGGTCTGGGTGTGCGCGCGCATGTTTGCCAGTTCACGCCTGCCAAACTGGAAGCGCTGTTACCTTATCAACCGGCATCGCTCGACCACATGGACTTTGTAAATCCTGAAGACATCGCATTGCTGGCGAAGTCAGATACGGTTGTGACGCTGCTTCCAGGAGCAAGTTATTTTCTGGGCCACAAGGAGTTTCCCGACGCGCGTCGGTTCATCGACGCCGGCGTCCCCATTGCCCTGGCGACCGATTTCAACCCCGGCACCTCGCCCACGCCGAGCATGGCTTTCATGATGTCGCTGGCATGTACTCATATGAAGATGCTTCCCGCGGAGGCCATCACCGCCGCCACGGTCAACGCCGCCTGCGCGTTGCGATTGCAGGAACGCAAAGGCAGCATCGAAGCCGGCAAAGACGCGGACATGGCGGTCTTTGACGTGCAGGATTACAGGGAAATCGCCTATTGGTTCGCCTGGGACCGTTGTGTTGAAATGATTGTGGCCGGTCAGGTTGTGGGAAGCAAGGTGTTTGATTCGATACAGGCACTAGCGGCGGATTCAGAGAAGGCATGATTTTTCAGGGATTAGAACATTTTCGGTGTTCGTGGGCGCGCTATCTCGCGCTATTATTGCCCGTATTAGACTGTCATCCTGAGTGGAGCGCCGCCGAATCCTACCCCGAACCATGCGGATGGGCGCGAAGTCGAAGGATCCCGAGAATGCATGTCGCTTGTAATACTGCATCAGGGCATTCTCACGAAGTATCGAGAGAACTCCCTGAGGCCGCATGGCGGATGACACACCTTCGAGATCCTTCGACTCTACCTCATCCCGCAAAGCGGGACTCGGATGTCGCTCAGGATGACAGTCATAAGGTGGTTTGCTTTTCGACAGCCTTGCGAAGGTGCACTGAGGTTGCGGCAACTATTTTTTGTTTTTTTGTTCTTCTTATTGCCGCCCCACTCTATGCGGAGGCAAATCAGAATAACCAGGCAGCGCAGTCTTCCCAGGAGGCTGCTCCCAAACCATCTCCGCAACCCACCCCGGAAGCTGCGCCCCTGGAGATTCTCCCCGTTCCGCCACCTCCGGGCTCATTGTTCAAAGTCAACGGGAAGCGCAGCAACAACAAATATGAAATGGGCGACGGAAGCACCGACTCGGCCGTCGGCGGTGAGATCGTCATTACCGCCGTAGGCGACGTGATGCTGGGAACAACATTTCCTGATGCTTCCGGTGGCGACCTGCCTCCCAACGACGGCGCGGATCTCTTACCGGAAGTCACGCCGTTCCTGAAACGTGGCGATGTTGTTTTCGGCAATCTTGAAGGCCCGCTGACCGAGGGTGGTATCTCGGCCAAATGCGCCGGCAAGAAGCTGGGAACCTGTTATGCCTTCCGCGTTCCCACGCGCTACGGCAAGTATTTGAAATCGGCGGGGTTCACCGTGATGGGGCTGGCCAACAATCACGCCATGGATTTTGGAGCTGAGGGCCGGGCAAGTTCTCGTCAGGTGCTGGACTCGATGGAGATCGCGCACTCCGGCGAGATCGGTGATATCGCCCGCCTCACGGTGAAAGGATTAAAAATCGAGGTGATCGCATTCGCCACGTATCCGGGCGCTTACAACCTGCTCGATCTGGAGGAAGCGCTGCAAACCATACGCGCAGCCAGGGCGGAGTCTCACCTGGTGATCGTGACATTCCACGGAGGTGCGGAGGGCGCTACACATCAGCATGTTCTTGCTGGCGACGAAACTTTTCTGGGCGAAGACCGCGGCGATCTTCGCCGCTTCGCCCATGCCGCCATCGATGCCGGCGCGCAACTGGTGCTCGGCAGCGGGCCGCACGTTGTGCGCGCCATGGAGGTCTATCACGGCAAGCTGATCGCTTATTCTCTGGGCAACTTTGCCACGTATGGCCCCTTCAATCTGAATGGTGAAAACGGCCTGTCCCTGGTGCTCGAAGCGCATCTCGGCATGGACGGTTCCTTCGTTCGCGGACAAATCTATCCCGTCAAGCAGGAAAAGCCGGGAGGTCCCAAGCTGGATCCGGCCATGAGGATCATTCCAATATTGCGCTCGCTCTCGACCGCCGACTTCAGGCAGGATGCCATCGTTGTCGGTCCACGCGGTGAGTTATACCTGCCAGGGACGGAGGTGCCGGAATGCAGCAACGCGCCCGACCTGCTGGAGCAACCGGTTGGCGCACAGCCGTGTGCTGTTTTCCCTTAAGGTACATTGTTTTATGAGAGTTGCTTGACCGCCATCGAGAGCGAGTAAGATGACGAATTGGCGCGAAAATCGCTCCAAAACCTTTATAAATCGCAAGCGTCTAAACTGAAGGTGAATATCTTGCCGGCCATTTCAATGAGAGAGGTGGTTCTTCTGAAGAAGTCTGTTTGCGCATTGTTTGTTTTTCTGCCCGTGTTCGCAGCGGCACAGCGGCTGCCGGAGGGAGTAACTCCGCAGCATTACAGCGTGACCTTTGCTCCTGACCTGCAAAAGGCCACATTCAGCGGCGAAGAGACCATCGATGTGCAGGTGCTGAAGCCCACCAGTGCCATCACGCTCAACGCCGCGGAACTTGAGTTCCAGGAAGCCACTTTGACGCAAGGCGAGAAATCTCAGGTTGCGCAGGCCGCCGTGGATTCAGGAAAAGAGCAGGCTACGTTCACCGTCGCCGCGCCACTGGTTCCCGGACCGGCCAGCGTCCACATTAAGTTCACCGGAATCCTCAATGACAAGCTCCGCGGCTTTTATCTGGCGCACAGTAAATCGCGGAACTATGCGGTGACGCAGTTTGAATCCACGGACGCGCGACGGGCCTTTCCTTCGTTTGACGAACCTGCTCTCAAGGCGACGTTTAGTATCACGTTGATCGTCGACAAGTCTGACACCGCCATCTCCAACGGACACATTGTTTCCGATACGCCCGGTCCCGGAGAAGAGAAGCACACCATCACATTTTCCACCACGCCTAAAATGTCCACCTACCTGGTGGCGCTGGCGGTGGGCGATTTTGCCTGCATGGAAGGGGCGGCTGAGAACGTTCCCATTCGCGTCTGCGGGACGCCCGAAAAAAAGTCTTTGTTCCCGGCGGCCCTGCGTTATGCCGAAGAAATTCTGAAGTATTACAACCAGTACTACGGCATTCCGTATCCGTTCGGCAAACTGGATATCGTGGGCGCGCCCGATTTTGAAGCCGGCGCCATGGAGAACACCGCCGCCATTTTTTATCGCGAGTCTCTCTTGTTCATTGACGATAAAAATTCATCCATCGACGCGCACCAGGCGGTCTTTGAGGTGCTGGCGCATGAGATGGCGCACCAGTGGTTCGGCGACCTGGTCACCATGAAGTGGTGGGACAACCTGTGGCTCAACGAGGGCTTTGCCACGTGGATGGCGCTCAAGCCTTCGCAGGCGCTGCATCCGGAATGGAACGCTACCCTGGACGCGGTTGGCGAGACGAATGCAGCGTTACAGGTTGATTCGCTGAAGAACACGCACGCTATCCGCGTTAAGGCGGAAACGCCGGAAGCCATCAATGAGCTGTTTGACTCCATTTCGTACAACAAGGGCGCGGCCGTGCTGCGGATGGTCGAGGCGTATGTGAGCCCTGACGTCTTCCGTCGCGGCGTGAATGCTTATCTGCGCAAGTTTTCCTACAACAATGCCACGGCTGAGGACTTCTGGCAGGCCATCACGCTGACCTCCGGGCGTCCGGTGAACCGCATCATGCCAACGTTTGTGGACCAGGCAGGCGAGCCGTTGATTACGGTCAAAGCGAAATGCATCGAGCCGCCTCCGCAGCCGGTGACGAAGAGCCGAAGCAAGAAGGCGCGCAGAAAGCCGGCCCCCCTGCCGCCGAAAACCGAGGTCACGGTTTCACAGCAGCGATTCTTCGCCGATCCCAATGATGCCCCGGGTACTTCTGACTCCAGGGAGCTATGGAGTATTCCCATCTGCATCAAGTCAACAGCGAGCAAGCCGTTCTGCCAGATTTTCAGCCAGGGCCGGCAGACCGTGCCGTTTACCGGATGCTCGCCGTGGGTGTTTACGAACGCAAATGCTGTGGGATACTACCGCACGCAGTATGACGACGATACGCTGCAAAAACTCAACACCGTAGCCATGACAGAATTGAGTACCGCCGAGCGTACGTCGTTGATTAACGATGAATCCGCCCTGATGGCTGCGAACAAGCAGAGCATCGCGGTCTTTTTGGACCTGATAACGGTATTGAACCAGGACCTGGAGCGCACGGTCGTCGAAAGTTATTTTGGTCCTTTGCGGTCGATGAATGACTACCTGGCCACACCCCAGGACCGGGACGCGTTCCATGCATGGGTGCGTTCCAACTTCCGCCCCATGATGGACAAGGTCGGATGGACCCGTTCAGCTTCTGAGACGAGCGATACTTCGCGGCTCCGCTCGGACCTGATTGTCATTCTGGGAATTGTTGGTGAAGATCCGCAGACCATCCAGCGCGCGACCCAGATGGCGGAACAATACCTGGCCGATCCGGATTCGGGCGATCCAACGGTCATCGGCGCCGTGCTTGCTGTCGCGGCCTACAACGGTAACGCCGCTTTGTTCGATAAATATCTGGCGGCCCTGCACCAGATGAAATCGCCGGAGCAGTATTACAACGTTGCTGACACGATCCCCAATTTTCGCGTTCCGGAGCTGGTGCAGCGCTGGCTTGAGGTAGCTGTTTCGGCGGAGACCCGCAATCAGGACGCTCCACACATGATCGCCAACATCATGAGCAGGCGCGATAATCAGACAGTAGCATGGACGTGGGTGAAGGCGCACTGGCCGGAGGTGGAGAAGAAGATCACCATGTCCAGCGGGCTGGATATCATTGGCGCTACGCGAAACTTCTGCGACGCTGAGTCTCGCGACGACGTGCAAAAATTCTTTGCCGAGCACAGGGTCCCTTCCGCGGAGCGTGCGCTTAAGCTGGCCACGGAAAGGATCAACTCCTGTATTCATTATCGCGACCATCAGCAGAGCAACATGGCTGTATGGTTAGGGCAACACGCTGCCACGCGCGAGGCCGGCGCACGCTAGTTTGGTCTACCTGAGCTCATAGCGTATCGTCACCGTGCCCCATTTCTCTTCGCGCCTGTTGATGGGCGCGCCGGCGCATTTGGGACATCGAATTGTGAGCTGCTCCGGCGCGCTCCATTGCGCGGAGAGCCCTGCCGACTGGGAGTCCTGTTCGATCAGGAAGATCTCTCCTTCCTCCGCCCTGCCGGAAAAGAAGCCATACTTCTGTGTCAGCGCCGCGTTGCGCAGGTTCACGTGGGTGAAGAATGCGGCTTCTTCGCCGCATCGGCGTTCCATGATCGTGGCGGTCCACTTCTGCCCCGGGGCTGTCACGTCCGCGATCACCCGGTCCGCGCAACTGGGACGCAGGTGGAAATAAACCACAGACAGCACGCCGAACATCGCCAGCATCATGCCGCCATACATAAAAGAGCCATACACCATTTTTCGGGCAAAAGGGTCCATTAACCTGTTCCGTCATTCCATTCCGCAGCGTTGTTTTGCATTTTGCGGGTTTTAGTTTGCGACCCGGGCCATGATTTCACGCCAGAGTTCCGCGCGTCCCGCGCCGGTCTTGGCGGAATAAGGAAGCAGTGTCTCAATGCCGTGGTCGCGTGCCAGAGTTGCCAGTGCGTTGCGCAGCTTGTTGCCGGAGAGCTTGTCCGCCTTGGTGGCGACGACAAGAAAATCTCGTCCCATCCGGCGCAGGAATTGAATCAGCATCCGGTCCGGCTCCTGGGCCGGGATATTGGAATCGATCAACACGATGGCCAGCTTCAACGCTATGCGTTCCTCCAGATAGGGTTCGATAAAAGTTGGCCACTCCGCCGTAATCGAGCGCGAGAGCTTGGCATAGCCGTAGCCCGGCAGATCAACCAGAATTTGCGCCGGATCGGGCTGGCCAGGCTTGGCATAAATTCCCATGAAGTTGATGGTCCGCGTCCTTCCCGGTGTGGAGCTGACATGTGCAAGCTTCTGGCCCAGCAGCGAGTTGATCAGGCTGGATTTTCCAACGTTCGAACGGCCAAGAAAGGCAAACTCCGGCGGGCCTTCCGGAGGAAAGAATTTGGGATCAGCGGCAGAGGTGAGGAACTTGGCAAGAATGGGCTTCAAACAACTAGTGTGACACAAAACACAGGAAAGCCCTATGCGCTCTTTCTATCCTTGCTTTCACCGAGTCGAACTTTTTTCAATCAGCTTCTTCGCTTTCCGGAACACATCCAGAAACATCTTCTCCGTCAGCTTGCCGGTCAGGGTGTTTTGCAGCGACGGATGATAGGAACACAGCAGCGTCCGGCCGTCGGGCAGCGGATAGGTTTCACCGTGACCAAAGACAAACGCGGCCTTCGACTTCAAAACTCCGCTGCGTTTCAGATAATTCAGGTACGCATCGAAGGCGATCTTGCCCAGCACCACCACGACCTTTACATCCGTCAGCGCAGCGAACTCGCGGTCCAGGTGCAACGCGCAGTTGGCGATCTCCTGCGGCGCGGGCTTGTTGTCCGGCGGAGCGCAGCGGACGGCAGCGGTGATGTAGGCATCCAGCAGGCGCAAGCCGTCGTCGCGATGCGTTGCCGTTGGTTGTGAAGCAAATCCCGCCTTATGCAGGATTGGATAGAGGAAGTTGCCGGAACCGTCGCCGGTAAACGGCCGGCCGGTACGGTTCGATCCGTGCGCGCCCGGAGCCAGACCCAGAATCAGAAGACGCGCCCTGGGGTCGCCGAAGCCAGGGACAGGTTTGGCCCAGTAATCCCATTCCATATAAGCGCGTCGTTTGACCTGCCCGATTTTCCGGCAGTACGTGATCAGCCGCGGACAGCGCGTACACGCAATGATTTCCTGATTGATCTGAGTGAGGCCGGGTTGAATCAAGTCAGGCTGAGGCTGGCGGGCAGGCATCTATCAAAGTTTAGCAGCATCAGGTGGGCCGGAGTCCTGCTCCCTGGCCAGAGCGGCAACCCGTAAGGTGGTTCAGGAAACGCTCCAACAGCGTTTATTTAACTGTGCCCGGCGACGCATGGCTTGTGGCTTCGCGTCAGCAGGCTGGCCAGGGCGTCCAGGAAGGCCTCAGGGCCGTCCAGTGGATTGACATGCAGCGCCGATTGCTCTTCGGCAACACGCTCGTAGGGGTCCAGCACTACGGAAGGGACTTTTCGGCTATGTCCTTCAGAACAAAGCTTGCGTCGTTCCGTCAATGGGAAAGAGTGCGCGATGACCATGGCGCAAACATGCCTGCCGCGCAGGATCTTCAACGCGGATTCAATCGTAGAAGCTGGAATCACCCCATATCCAGCGTGCGCCAGGACCGCATTCCGGATGGGCCCCAGCACCTTCTCCGCGGAAATCGACAGGACTGCAGGTCTCATCGTCAATCTTTCAACGCCAGTCTTTCAAACGTCAGTCTTTCAAACGCCGGTCTTTCGACGTCAGTTAGTCTTTCAACGCCAGTTCCAACAACCCGTCTTCGGCCAAAAAATGTGTCTTTGGCAGAAGTATTATCCTGCGGCAGAACGAATGCAAGTAAAAAGAGTGTAACTTTTTCCACCATGGTGGGGTGTGTTCCAAAAGCCTCGGAACCTTGGAATACTCTAACCTGGGAGCCGCAACTCGGGTGGAGAGCCCCAAACGGTTGCATCGCTATTGTTGCATCCCTGGCCTGATTTCGGCAGTTGTCAGAAATACCAACGATCGGGATTTGGGTCATTAACATAGGGGAAGGTCTGGCCGCGCTTCTTGAACCACTCTCGCCATTTCCCGATGATGGCCGTCTGGGCGTCCAACGGAGCGACCCATACCCGGTCTCGCGACATCCAAGTCCCGAAAAAATGAACTTCTCGTTTGGCATTGAGGTCGAGAAAATGTGACTCGTCGTCGTCCAGCTTGCTGTTGGTTGTCGCTCTGAAATTCAGGCCCGTAAGCGACCGAAGTGCACGAATGTTCCACACGACTTGTGGGTGTTTATCGTAGCGGTATTGGCCGCGTCGAACCGGCGCCAATGACGAAATCAGAAGCTCGCTTGAGCGACGAGGATTCTTGTAAAGGAGTTCAAAACTATTTTGGTCTTTGGCCTCGCCCAATCTCGCTATTGCGGCTTTGATTTCCGCATCAGACGGACCTGGTTGGGCGTAAACCGCGATAGGCAATAGACAAAGAATGACGTTGGCTAAAATGACCAAATACCCAGGCATTGTTTTTCTCATCACAGGATCTCACAACAGTGTAATCGGAAGGACAACGATTGCTTTCGATAAATCGCATAGCACCCACAATCCGATCGGGGCACCGAGTGGGCAGCGCGGTCTCAGTCGCACGCTAGCCCTGATATCCTAGAAGCGTTCGTTTGATTCAGCATTCAGCACGCCCCGAAGGGACCCATGGCCGCACTGATCGATGCCATCGATATCAAGCGCAAAATGTTTTTCGAACTGGACGGCACGCCCTTCCACTGCCTTGACGTTGAGGTGAACACTCCAACCGCCCGTGGCGGCCAGACTCTGGTCCGCCTGAAGATGCGTAATCTCCTTACCCGCGCTGTCTTTGACAAGACGTTCAAAGCCAGCGACAAGTTCAAGGAACCCGACCTTGAAATGGTCCCGGCATCATTCTTATATAGTGACGCGGACGGCTTCTACTTCATGGACCAGGAGAGCTTTGAGACTCTCACCCTGTCGCAGGAGATGATTGGCGAGGCGCAGGATTTTCTTGGCGAAGGGCTCATCATCCAGGTGCACAAGTACAACGGCAATCCCATCGGCCTGCAACTGCCTCCGCATGTGGAGCTAACGATCGCGCAAACGGAGCCGGGCGTGCGCGGCGACTCCTCCAGCGGCAGCGTAACCAAACCCGCCACGCTGGAAACCGGACTGGAAATCCGCGTGCCTCTTTTTATTAAAGAAGGCGAGAAGGTCAGAGTATCGACGGAGACGCGGGAGTTTGTGGCCAGGGCGTGAGGCAAATCATGGTGGGCCAGGGTTCCGATGCATCGGACCATGTTTGTGTGGAAGCACGGGCCTTCATAGCCCGTGAATTTAGCGTCCAGTCGCTTTCTCCCTACACAGGGTGGAGCAGGCCTTTCAGGCCTGCGGTAAAGTTGCTGAAGAAATCGGCTTCAGCCCGCATTTTCAATGTGGGGTTGTCCCACTCACGAGCGCTAAGAGTGTCAAAATCGAAAACAGAACAAAGAACACACCGGCAACCCGAAAAATAGCCGTCATAATCTTGGTATTCCGCCCGCGCCATTCGGGAGTTGGCGGCGGATTGAAACTAGGGTGACGTTCACGCAACCCAGCGGTCCAAGCGTTGTAGCGAATCGACAGGGGCGCAGCGCAAAATATCAGCGCCAGCCCTATTAAAGCGTATCCTGCGTCCAGAACCCAATTCACGCTGCCGCTCCTCACGATGCTGCTTTCAGGCACGATGATGACTAAATTCCGTGGATAATGGAATGAGATTATAAGCGACTGCTGGTGTGAACAGCATTCACGCTCAGACATCGGCTGGTGCATTCGACACGGGGTGGAGCAGGCCTTCAGGCCTGCGGCAAAGCTGCTGAAGAAATAGGCTTCAGCCACTGAGGTACCGAATTCATCAGGATTTCAATGAAAGGCCGGGTGATTTCTCCACCTGGAAGAGGCTCTTTCTTTTGCAGATATGGCAATGACAAAATAGCTGGATTCAGGGGTTGCTCCTCGATGAGAAAGGGGCAAAAGTCACCTCAGCGGCTGAAGCCGAAAACCTAAGCAGCTTACCGCAGGCCTGAAGGCCTGCTCCACCCTCTTGAACCAGAAAGCAAAGTGAGGGCGGAATGATTGAGCTCTGGTGTTGTGCCCTACGATTTATTTCGCGGGGCCTAAGAGCGTCGGGAATAGGGGAATCGGGCCGGGTGGCTATTTCCCTTGCAAAACCTTCGCGCCTCGCGCACTCCAGGGCATCGTTCCCAGCGCCTCAAGCAGGTCGATGAACTCCCTTGAATCAAGCGACCGAGAAATCCCGTCTTCGTACGCACGGACGAAGGTGCCGCCATCCGGGACAAGGCAGCTCATCGCTTCTGCGACCGTCTCATGCAAATGGCCGCAGTAATAAATGCCGTCGTCCTCGGTAAAACACGCCACGTAAAAGATCACTGGACGGGAAGCATATCACATGTATACCATGTCATTGTATATCGGTGTAGAAAGTTTTTATGGCAAGCCGCAAGATTCTTAATTCGTGGATTCCCGCTCACCTTTCGGCGCACGCCTCCGTGACATCCGCACGGACCGCCGCCTGTCCCAGGAAAAGCTTGGGCAGATGATAAAGGTGAACCGTAATTTCGTCGGTGAGGTCGAACGCGGCAAGCAGAACATCTGCCTCGACAACATCCTCCAACTCGCTCGTGCCTTGAAGGTCAGCCCTCGCGACTTCTTCGACACCTACAAGAAATAAGAAGCGATCAGGCACCTGGATGAACCGTGGAAACTCAGGAATTGGTTGTCATAAGAATGGCACGAAAACCAGGGACTCTTCTCCCGTTGTCTTATCTTTGAATGACTGCAATTGCCACGTTTTCCCAGAATCAACATTAATGAGGAAAATGAATTTTGAAGCCAGCCCTGAAATGAACAACTGATAGCGAACGACACCGGTATTGGGTGCTTGTGGCAACTGGACTACAGGAACGACTTCCCAAGCCGGATCATCGTCCTTTGTCTTCACCAACTGTGAGACCACTCCTGTCATCTTATCCAGCTTAAATGTCCATTTGGCCGCCAATGTTGACTGCACAATCTCGAAGCGAGCGGAAGCGGGAGCTAAAGAAAGCGTATGAACAGTCGTATGTTCGTCTTGGCAGTACGCATACTGAATCGCAATGATCAGGAAAGAGTAACGAAGCAGGCGTAGGCATCTCATAATGGTCGCTCCTATGAGAGTCGGCAAAACGAGCGCCGACCTTGTTTGCGTTGTTGATTAAGTCAGACTACATGGAAAACGTCTTACGGTCGATGTGCATGATTCGCCTGCCGGAGCCACCCTTCGCAAATACCGAAAAAGCAAGGCACTCCTCCCGCAGCGTTGGATCAAGGCAGATGGCGAATGAAACTCTCTATACCCTTGTCAAGATCTTTGACATAGTGCTGATAGCTCGAAAAGTCAGAGAGATCGAGAGACCGACCATTCCAGGCCATCTCCCATATCGCATTTAAGGCCGTATGCAGGAAGCGAAGGATATTTTCAACGTCGCTCTTAAGCGTCTGGCTGAATAGCGCCTCAATGACTTGTCGCGTATCGGTACCTCGGTGTGCGAAATATTTGTGTCGGATTGGCTGGTAGATGCTCTTGAGCTTGTCGTAATGTGGCGCGAGTGCAGCTTCCAAGACTTTAAGGTCCAACATTGACGGCTCATGTGCATGGGCCAGAAAATCGATGAGCCACTGCGGATCGGCATCTGGGATTTGTGATGCCTGCCGTTTTCTTTCCCGTAGCGCTGCTTTCGAGAATAACCTTGGATGAGCAATCGTAGCAGCAATCAATTTCCGGATTGAAAAGACATCGGATCGATTATCGAATATTCGCCCAAAAGGAGACGAAAAACGTTGCCTGAAATGCATAACTGCTGACATTCCAAAAGTGAGCGAAGCGTTGATATTTATTAAAAATAGCCACGTTGCTGCCTGCGAGCTCGTGAATTTTTGTGTACGCATGATTCGTCTTGATTGCCGCGTCCACATCGCCACGCACTGAATCGAACATGCGCCAGTATTCCGCTTCGCTGATGGGTGAGTTCGACTGCCTTTTGGTCATCGAAAGACTAGCGTGTCCTTCCAAGTTGGTTGTGTAAGGCGCTCTAATAACAAGCTAACCTAGAATAATCCTTTTCCACAGCACTGTTTGGGCGGAGTTTCCACACCTTGCCGCCGATAGGACTAGAGATTTTTAAGGGTTGGATCATTTTTTTAGGTTGGATCAAGGGGGTTAAGTGGAAGCACGGGAACCTTATACATCACAAAGCGATCCCGGGGCCATTTGACCCTTGAGCAAACGTCTCTTAAACTGGAGATTCGCCATATTGCGCCAGAGCACCTAATTTAAACGCCTCTTTCTGGCGCGATAAGAGGGACCCACTTGGACAAAGCAGAAGAGAACATTGCCGAAGATCTTGGCGCTGGATCGATTGTTACCGATCCGACGGAAGCTTCAGGAAGCGTAGCCGAGACGGCCGGCGTCGCAGTCGCCATGGATGAGGCCTGCAAGCGCGAGATCTCCGTGGAAATTCCAGCGGAGGTTGTCGACAAGCAGCGAGAGTCGATTGTTCGCCAATATTCCAAGCAGGCGCGTGTGCCGGGGTTCCGCAAAGGCAAAGTTCCGGCCAGCATGGTCCGTACACGCTTTTCCGACGAAATTACCAATGATGTTGTAGAAGCCCTGGTGCCGAAGTATTTCCGCGAAGCAATCGTGAAGTCCGGATTCAAACCCGTCGCTCAGCCGTCCATACAGGCCCTGGAAGCCAACCCCGGACAAGCGATTCGCTTCAAGGCGGCGTTTGAAGTTCTGCCGGATTTCGAACTGGGCGACTATCACGACATCAAAGTCGAGAAGCCGGAGATCAAGGTAGAAGACGCGGAAGTGGACGCCGAAATCGATAAGCTGCGAGAACAGCAAGCCAGCTTTGATCCGGTAGAAGAACACGGCGCGGAAACGGGAGAGTTTGTTCAGGTCTCATTCAAAGCGGAGCCGGTGGAAACCGGAACAAAAACGGAGAGCGGAGCGGAACCGGATGCGACGGGGCCGGATGCGTCGGCACAGCCGGTGGAGATGGACGATATTCTGGTGGAGATCGGCGGGACCAACACCATCGCGGAGTTTACGGAAAACCTGCGCGGCTTGAAGGCCGGCGATGAGCGCAGCTTTGATGTCCCTTATGCTGAAGACTTCCCGGACAAACGGCTGGCCGGCAAATCATTTCATTATGCCGTGAAAGTGAATGCGGTGAAGAAGAAGACCCGGCCGGAATTGAATGACGACTTCGCCAAAGAACTGAGCCCGGAATTTCAAAACGTAGACGACCTGAAACAGCGCATCCGGGAAAACATGGAAGCGCAGCTGAAACACAAAGCCGAACATGAGGCCAAAGATAAGCTGGTGCAAACGCTGGTGGAGAAACACGATTTTGCTGTGCCTCGGGCGCTGGTGGAGCATCAGATCGACCTGCGTCTGGAGCGCGGACTGCGGGCGCTGGCCGCGCAAGGCATGCGGACGGAAGATATGCGTCGAATGGATTTTCCGCGTCTCCGCGCAGCCCAGCGTGAGGCCGCGGTAAAAGAGGTGAAGTCGAACGTGCTGCTGTCGAGGATCGCTGATGCGGAAAATATTCAAGTCAGCGACGAGGAACTGGAGTCGGAACTTGCGGTCCTGGCACAGCAGATGAAACAGCCGCTGGAAGAAGTCAAGCGCAGAATGACGGAAGACGGCGCCCAGGAACGTATGCGCGACCGCATGCGCAACGAAAAAGCGTTAAACTTGCTGTACACCAAATAAGATTGAACATTCCGCTGGAATGACTGCAATCGCGTAGGGAAGGACGACCGGAGATATGGCACTTGTACCGATGGTAGTAGAGCAGACCAGTCGGGGAGAACGAGCGTATGACATCTACTCCCGCCTGCTGCGAGACAATATTATTTTCATAGGTACTCCAATCGATGACACGATTGCCAACCTGGTGATCGCGCAACTGCTGTTCCTGGAGGCGGAAGATCCTGAAAAGGACATTCAGCTTTACATCAATTCTCCCGGCGGGTCGATCACCGCGGGAATGGCGATTTATGACACCATGCAATTTGTGCGTCCGGACGTAATGACCATTTGCTGCGGTCAGGCGGCCAGCATGGCGGCGTTACTACTTTGCGCCGGAGCACCGAATAAACGCTTCGCCCTGCCAACTTCAAGAATTCTAATCCACCAGCCACTCATGTCAGGCCTGAGCGGCCAAGCTACTGATATTGACATACATGCCCGTGAAATACTGCGCATGAGAGAGATCACAAACCAGTTAATTGCGAAACATTCCGGTCAGGTGCTGGAAAAAGTTGAGAAAGATGTAGAGAGAGACTTTATCATGAACGCTCAACAGTCTAAGGAATACGGCATAATTGACGATATAATTTACAAGCATAAGTAGGTGATGGTCGGTATAGGCCCGGGAGGCTGGCCCGCAGCAAGTCCGGGTTTATCAAGGAGTTCGATGTGAAGCCCAGATCTCCGGAAGAAACGCTTCGTTGTTCTTTCTGTCACAAGTCACAAGACGCAGTCGCCAAACTCATTTCTTCTCCTAGCGATTACCCTCGAGCCTATATTTGTGATGAGTGTGTCGCTGTTTGCAACTCTATTTTGGAGGACGATCGCACGGAATCCCATGCGGCCGCGGCTCCAAATCATTTGCCCAAGCCACAGGAAGTCAAGGCCTTCCTTGACGAATATGTAATCGGGCAGGAGCAGACCAAGAAAAAACTGTCTGTGGCGGTGTACAACCACTACAAGCGGATCCACATGAACCGCATGAAAAGCGGGGAAGTGGAACTGACGAAGTCCAACATCCTGCTCATCGGCCCGACCGGGACCGGCAAGACGCTGCTTGCTCAGACCCTGGCGCGCATGCTCGATGTTCCCTTTGCCATTGTTGACGCCACCACATTGACCGAGGCAGGATATGTGGGTGAGGACGTTGAGAACATCGTACTAAAGCTGCTGCAAGCGGCGGATGGCGACGTGGGCCGCGCCCAGACCGGCATCATCTACATCGATGAGATCGACAAGATCGGCCGCAAAGACGAAAATCCCTCCATTACCCGCGACGTCAGCGGTGAAGGCGTGCAGCAAGCGCTGCTCAAGATCCTGGAAGGCACCGTGGCGAATGTTCCTCCGCAGGGAGGACGCAAGCATCCGCACCAGGAATTCACGCCCGTGGACACCACCAACATTCTCTTCATTTGCGGCGGAGCGTTTGTCGGGTTGGAAAAGATCGTGGCCCGGCGTATCGGTAAAAAATCGATGGGCTTCCGCACCAGCGAACAAAAAGAAAAAGAGTTTACCGAAGCCACCAAGCGTGACACGGAACTGCTGCAGAAAGCCGAGCCGCAGGACATGGTCAGGTTTGGCTTGATCCCGGAATTCGTCGGCCGGTTGCCGGTAGTTGGCATTCTCAATGACCTGGACGAAGCCGCGCTGATCGAGATCCTGACCAAACCGCGCAACGCCATCATCAAGCAATACCAGCGCATGTTTGAATTTGAAACTGTCAAGCTGCGTTTCTCTGACGGCGCACTGGCCGCGATCGCCCGTGAGGCCATGTTGCGCAAAGTCGGTGCACGTGGTCTGCGCATGATTCTGGAAGAGTTGATGCTCGACCTGATGTATCACCTGCCCAGCCAGAAGCGCGTGAAAGAATTTGAGGTTACCAAGGAGATGGTCGAACGCAGAGACATCTCTCTGCCCGCCATGGAGAAAGCGGGCTGAAACTTGAGTACTCCAGTAATCAGCCCGCCCCCAAAAGCGGGCTTTTCTCTTACCTTGATCTGCCGGCTAGATTAAGATATACACATAAATACTCTCCCCAAATTCGTGGGCGTTGGTGATAATCTTTGAAGGTAGTCAAGCTGCTGCCGAATCAAACCTGTCGCTAACCGGACAGAAAAAGGCGAACCAGTGACCCAGAATAAAGAAAAATTCGAGACCCGCAAGCTTCCTATGATGCCCATTCGTGACGTGGTCATCTTTCCCTACATGATGACTCCGTTTATCGTGGGTCGCGAATCCAGCGTTCGCGCCCTGGAAGAGGCCCTGGCTTCCGACCGCAAAATCTTTCTGGCCACGCAACATGATGCCAGCGTGGACGAGCCCAAACCACACGAGATTTATCAGGTCGGCACCATCGCAAACATCGTCCAGAACCTGAAGTTGCCCGATGGCAATATCAAGGTGCTGGTGGAAGGCGTGGAGCGCGGCAAAGTCTTGCAACTGGTCAATACGGAAGGCTACTTTGAAGCCACGGTCCGCACGGTGAAATATCCCGCCGATCCGAATAAGGTCATTGAAACGGCCATGCAGCGGGTGCACAACCTGTTTGACCAGTACGTCAAGCTTTGCCAATCGCTGAACCTTGAGCCCGTCATCATTACCGGAATGCAGGACCCGGCAAAACTGAGCGATACCATCGCCCAGAACCTGCAACTCTCCATCGAAGAAAAGCAGGAGTTGCTGGAAATCTTCGATCCGGCGGAGCGGCTGAACCGCATCGCCGACGTCCTGGACATTGAGATTGAAAAGCTGAACATGGACCGCACCATCCAGACGCGGGTCAAGCGGCAGATGGAGCGCGCACAGAAAGAGTATTACCTCAACGAAAAGATCAAGGCCATCCAGAAGGAACTGGGCCGCGGCGAGAAGAGCGAGTTTGACGAGCTGAAGAAGAAGATCGATTCCGCCGGCATGCCCAAGGAAGTCCATGAGAAGGCGATCCAGGAACTGAAAAAGCTGGAAGCCATGCCTCCGATGTCGGCTGAGTCCACAGTCTCCCGCAATTATCTGGACTGGCTCCTGGCCGTGCCGTGGAAAAAGAAATCGAAGGAAATCCGCAATATCGATCACGCCGAGAAAATTCTCAACCAGGACCACTATGGCCTGGAGAAGATCAAAGAGCGCATTCTGGAATTTCTCGCGGTGCGTCAACTGGTAAAGAACCCTAAAGGTTCCATTCTTTGTTTCGTCGGGCCTCCGGGCGTCGGCAAGACTTCATTGGGTATGTCCATCGCCAAGGCCACGGGCAGAAAATTTGTGCGCATGTCCCTGGGCGGCGTTCGCGATGAAGCTGAGATTCGCGGTCATCGTCGCACGTACATCGGCGCTCTGCCCGGCCAGATTATTCAGATGATGAAGAAAGCCGGCACCAAAAATCCGGTCTTCATGCTGGATGAAGTGGACAAGATGGCGTCCGACTTCCGCGGCGATCCTTCCTCGGCGCTGCTGGAAGTTCTCGACCCCGAACAGAACTGGATGTTCCAGGACCACTATCTCGATGTCGAGTACGATCTCTCACAAGTTTTCTTTGTCGCCACCGCCAACGTAATGCACACCATTCCCGCGCCTCTGCAAGACCGCATGGAAGTGCTCCGTTTGCACGGCTACACGGAACTCGAGAAAGTCGAGATCGCACGGCAGTTCCTGGTGACGAAGCAACGCGAAGCCACCGGCCTGTCGGAAGCGCAGATCCAGTTCACCGAAGATGCGCTCAAGGAGATCATCCGTTCCTATACGCGTGAAGCCGGTGTCCGCAACCTGGAGCGCGAGATCGGCAACATCTGCCGCAAGGTCGCGCGCCGCGTGGTGAAAGAGGGGCACAGTTACGCGATCGTACTCAAGTCAGAAAACGTCGGCGAATTCCTGGGTATCACCAAGTTCCGCGATACGCTGGCCAATGAGAAGAGTGAAGTTGGCCTGGTGACCGGCCTGGCCTGGACCGAAGTTGGCGGCTCGATTCTGAGCACGGAAGTAGCAATCGTAGACGGCAAAGGCAAGCTGACCATTACCGGTCAACTGGGCGACGTGATGCAGGAATCGGCGCACGCAGCCATGTCTTATGTGCGATCACGCGCCGCACGCCTGGGACTGCCCAAGGACTTCTACCGCAACGTCGACATACACATTCACGTTCCGGAAGGCGCGATTCCCAAAGATGGTCCGTCCGCCGGCATCACCATGGCAACGGCCATCGCCAGCGCCATGAGCAAGATCCCAGTCCGGCGCGACGTCGCAATGACCGGTGAAATCACGCTGCGCGGCAAGGTCCTGCCCATCGGCGGCCTGAAAGAAAAGCTGCTGGCAGCTCTGCGCGCCGGAATTACGGAGTGCATCATTCCCAAGGAGAACGAAAAAGACCTGCCGGAGGTCCCGGAAAATATCCGTGGCCAGATGAAGATCCACCCGGTCGACAACATGGACCAGGTGCTGAAATTCGCTCTGGAAAGTCCTCTGCCGGAATACACCGAAGAAGGCGCTCCGCCGATCCCAGCCGTACAACCGGAAGGGATTTCGAGAGAAAGATATTTGTAGTCCTCTTGCAGAAACATTCAGGCCCGCCACACACGGCGGGCCTTGTTTATTCACGGAAGACGTGTGGCACAGCCGCCCCCGGCTGTGCAGAAGTTGTTAAGCAAAATCAAAGCACAGGCGAGGGCGCCTGTGCCACACGAGCATGAATTGGTTCGTAAGCGTAAGCCTGAGACTGCCCCGCTTGCTCGGTGCTCGATGGGATTGTGAGCGCAATAGCGATATTTCAACAACAATCTCGGCACGCGGATGCAAGTTCTTGGTCTACAACCGTTCATAGAAAAGAAGGAGTGTGTAATGAAAAGATTCGTGTGGGCTACAGTGTTAGGCATCTCGATTCTGGGATTGAGAGAAGTGTTGGCTCAGTCAAACGCTCCCAGAGTGATTGCGGAGTTCACGGGTGCTTCTCTGAAGTGGATATATGCCGCGGAACCCGAGTTTCAGCGAAGAAAGTTGAACCTGGATAAATACACTGTCTCTGTCGTTGAACGAGACGATTCCGTATATGGTTACCCTCTCAGCGGCGGATGCTGTTAGCGCTAGAGGAAGCGGCGGAAGCTATCCGGCGTTCGAGGTCGAAATCGGCAAGAAGGATCTAACGGTTGTGCGTTCCAACTATGTTCGATGACAACCGTGCGGATGGTGCAACAGAGGCTGTCCCGGTAACTGTTCTTTCGCGCCTCCTTCCCCGATCACGCGCGATCCCCCGATGCACCGATCTCTCCTTTCAGTTCCACCACTTCCAGAGGACACTCCGGCCAGTTATGCGTCCAGCATACGATCATGTCGCAACCTTCCGTCCGATGCAGATGTTTCAGGAAATTCCGGCTCTCGAACTCAAACTCGATCCGGACTTTTTGCCATAGGCCCTCGTCTACCTGGCGCATGGCCTCGCAGTCGGGAAACTCCGTCTGGATGCGCGTTACTACAAAACCCAGCCGCGCCGCCAGCATGCCAAACAAATAGACCACGCCTGCCTCGTTGACGGGGCCATACGCCAGCGGGCCGGGCATGAGCGGCAGGCCATAGGTCGGACGGTCGCGCATGATCTTCGGAAAGGGCCGAACCGGCCTCCGTTTCAATTTCAAGGGCACGCCTTTTCGGCTCGAAACCAGTTCCTTCCCCTGGCCCGCGCTCACGATCTTCATCACATCACTCCACTTTTTATCGAGGCCATGTTCCTGGGCGTACGCCAGCATTCCCATGGGCGTTTTCCTCCAGGTGCCAAAGCGGGTAAACAGCGGCTGGACGCTGAACCTTCCGTGCAACTCGTATTCGGCCACCGTAGGCGTCCTGCCGACCTTGCGGACCACCGCTGCCCAATCCTGGAACAGCGCGTCCATTTGCACCTGATGTCCGCTACCTTGCCGTTCCAGACCGCACTCCCGCAGCGCACGGGTGTACGTGGCAAAATACTTCTGGATGCTGCGCCGCGTCACATTGATTGCGCGCTTTAATTCGGGATAGCTGGGCGCGCGTCCCAGTTTTTTCGCGCACGCGCGGATGCCGGCAAGAATCTCTTCCTTGGTCACATTGGCTCCAATAAAAAAAGCCACCTGGTCCAGCAGATGGCTTCTCACGTTGAATTTTCGGTAAGGGGGCAATTCTGGCAATTGCCCTTCAGGCACACTTCCAGATCACAAGATGTACAGGAGTTGGGCGAAGGAACAAAATGCCCAAGGTCACAATACGGGTGCAGGCCTTTCTTGTGTTCCCCTGGCTCGGCTTCTCATGCCCAGCAGTGGCGTTCTGCGCGGAGCCGCTCCCGGCAAAACACTTCTGTAGTTTAGCGAATAACAAGCGAACCGCCAAGGAAGTTTTTTCTGAGTTTTTTCTGAGTTTTCTCCTGAGTGTTCGAACACTCGATCCTGGTTCAATGCCCGTTGGAGCGGATCCGCGTTCCGCCAAGCCGTTACTTCGCAGCGAGCAACGTCTTAGCGCGCGCCAGCTCTGGACGGTCTGAATTCGAGCCTTGGCAATTCTTCAGCAGCTGAGCGTAGAAACCGGCGGCCTTCTGCTTCTGGTTGACCATCTCGGAAGCCCGCGCGGCCCCGTAGAGTCCATTGAATCGGTTCGGATCGATGCGCAGGGAGGTTTCAAATTCAGCCAGGGCATCTTGCGGGCGATTCAACTCCAGCAGCATATCGGCCAGCATCTCGCGCGCTGGAAGCTCAGTTTCACCTTTGCCGATCTTGTCCTGGTGGTCCGCCACCGAGCGCAACAAAGACAGGGCTTCATCGCTCTTGCCCGCGGCATAGTCGGTCCAGGCCTGGACCTCGTGCTGTTCATCCTTCAGTCCGTCGGCAACGTAAGGCTTAGGCCCTTTTCGCGTAGCTTCAAGCAAGGTGTTGTAGTGTTGGAGCGCGTCGTTAGCGGCCGCAGCGTCATGGAGGTGCCCCGCCGCGACAGCGTGCGCCCAGTACGTGAATCCTTGTAAGCTGGGGACGGACCCGGCGAGCGGCTGCAGCGCCAGCGCCTCTTTCCACTGCCGGCGCTCAAGGGCGTACCGGACTGAAAAACTGGTGAGTACGTCGAGGTAGATGTCCTTGTAGTCTCCTTCGCTATTGCCCGGGGACATTTTTGCCAGGTCATCCAATAGGGATCTGGCCTTCTCGTCATCGCCAATTTGCAGGTACGCATAATGCATGTAGTCCATGGAGTGCCAATCGTGGTGGCCCGTGTGCACGCCATTCATCTTGTCCGCCACCTGTATGGCTGCCAGATTCGAGTTGATGGAATCCTGCCATAGGCCGAGGCGGGCAAAGATATGCGACGGCATGTGGACCGCGTGCGCTGACGAAGGCGCGATGCTGGCGTACTTCCGTGCCGCGGCCAGGCCCATACTGGCCATCACCGGATTATCACAGGCGTGAATAATGTAGTGCGCGATTCCGGGATGGTCCGGCTGCCCGTCAAACAACTCATTCAGGATGGCGACGGCTTTCCTGGGATTAGCCAGGGTTGGGTCGTCCTGCGGCGCTGAGGCCAGCAGGGACAGCGCGTAAAAGACTCCGGCCTCGCGGTCCTTGGGATTGCGCCGGTAGACGCCGTCCATCGCGCTGGCGTAGTCCGCAGCACGCTTTTTGTGATCGATGGTCTTTGCGTCGCGGTAGAAAACCGCGAGTGCGTCAATGTAGTCGCGCTCACGCTGTGTCTTGGCCTTGAGCGTCTGCGCTTGCTGTACCAGGTCCCATCCGTCTTTCAAGTCGGTCTTGGGCGGTCGGCCCCACAACTGGTGATAACGGGTCATGGCTTGTCCCCAGAAGGCCATGGCGCAATGCGGATCGCTCGCGGCTACGGCTTTGAACTGCTGGCCGGCTTCTTCATATTCGAACGAATAGAGGAGGGCCAGACCGCGCTCAAATGGTTTCTGCACACTGGCCGCGCAGGAAACAGGAAATGACACCGCACCCAGCTTTTCCCCGGGGTCCATTGCGTGGTGATGGTCATCATCGGCGGACAGAGAAAGAGAGGCGAGAGCGCAGACAGCAACAAGAGCAAGAAACCGTACCTTCATGGCAGACTCCAGTCAAAATGAAGGTTACTCAGGCTTGCACTCTTATGTCAATTTGACGTTCTCGGATAACACCGGCTTGTGTTGACCGTTCCTAGGGAGCAAACTCGAATTTTACTTCGATCACGCTGGTGCTGCTGGCGGGTTCGTATTTCCATTTCTTTACCGCGCGCATGAGCGCTTCCACCAGGACCGGGTTGCCGCCCAGTTCCTTGACTTCCGTGACGCTGCCATCCGGTGCGATTGTGGCCTGGACCCGCGCCACGCCGCGAATTTTGAGTCTTCGGGCCAGCTCCGGATACTCCGGAGGCGTGCTGCTCTTGATCTTGCGGGAATCTTCACCGTGACTGAGTACAGGAACGGCGAACAAGGCCGCAAAAATCAGGAGCAGCATGCCTTTCCGGCCCAAATCCGTGAGAACAGCATGCTTTGGCAGGGACTCCGCGTCCCTTTTGTGAACTCCAGCATCCTCCAACATATCGGGGGCCCTTAGAAGGTAAGCCGCGCTCCTAACTGGATCTCCCGCTTGGGAAAATCCGCGGTAAATCCGAGTGGCTGGTCCGGCAACGATTGCGCGCTTCCGTGGACGTTAAACGGAGGAGCAAAAGAGGCCCCTACGGTGTCATTCACGTTGGAATAATTCGTCCGGTTGGCGATGTTGAATGCCTCCACCACGAACTGGATGCTGTTCCTTTCGCCCAGCTTGAAGCGACGGCTCAAACGCATGTTTACGTTGAGATAATCTGGACCGATTCCCGTGTTGCGGCCCGCTCCCGGTGGACGGTCGGCAAAGCTCGTGCGATCGCCATTGACATCGGTGCCCGCGAATACGCTGAAGGGACGCGAGCTGTTGTACTGCAGGACCGGCGACACTTCGAATCCGCGCAGGGCCCGCGACTTGAAGGGGCTGTCCACGATGCCAGCCACCACAATTTTGTGCCGTTGATCGAAAGAAGACAGGCTGCGCTCCGCGCCTGGCTGCGCCTGGTTGCTGGCCCAGTAGGTAAAGTCGGAAGTATCGTCCAGGGCTTTGCTGTAGGTATAGTTCGCCATCAGGGTGAAGTGATGACTGAAGCGCTTCTTCAGTTCCATAATGCCGCCGTGGTAAACAGCGCCCGCGTTGGAGAAGAAAACGTTATTGTTGAAAATCAACGGATTGGCAAAGCATGGATTGTTAACCGGGACCTGACACTGGGCAGCGCCCCAGTTCTGGAAAGGCAAACCGTTCGTGCCCGGGACATTGGACATGACCGGCGCCCCCGGCAATACGTTCACATCAGAAACGCGGGTCAGGTGAACAGAGTGAACATAGATGTAATTGGCCGAGATGGAGAGATCACGGGAGAACTCATGTTCTATGCCAAAGCTGGCGTGCTGCGAATAAGGGTCCTGGAAGTTGGGCGCGGTGCCAAAGGTGATGGCAAACGGCGGCAAGGGACCGGAATTGCTGTAACTGATGCCGAATTGCGCCAGATCCGCTGCCGTAATGCACGTTGTCGGCTGACCGCACAGAATCTTGCCTTGGGCAAACAGCGTTTGGAATATCGCCGCGGAAGTAAGCGCCGGGTTTCCGGGAAGGCCGTTCAGCGGAATAACGGACGCGGTCATTGTACGGTTCGGACGGAAAGCCGCGGTGGTCGAATCCACATCAAGAATGATGGGCGCGAAATAGATGCCGTAGCCTCCCCGGACGACGGTTTTATGGTCGCCAAACGGGTCCCAGGCAAAGGATGCACGGGGAGCGAAATTTTTGTGCGTCGTGTTGATGTAGCTGCGCTGGTCCACTTCGTAACGCATTCCCAGGTGCAGGCTCAGATTGGAACGCATGGCCCAGTCGTCCTGAAAATACGTGCCGGTCCAGGGCATCAACGTTGCTACGGTCTGGTTCCCGCCGCCGCCGATGAACGCCTGTGGCAGTCCCAGACTGAAGGACTGCAGAGCGTTGATCGAGACTGGCGCTGCCGCGACTCCGCAAGCTGCCGGGACCTGCAAACATGGGCTCAGGATTCCGCCCGGCAGATTACCGAAAGCGAAATCTCCGCCCAGGAACGTGGAGCTGCTGATTTTGTTGCCGCGAAGCATCTCATTCACGCCCATGGTAAAGGTGTGGTGCTTGTGGACTTTGGTCAGATTGTCGGCAAAATCATAGTCACGTTCTTTGGAAGCGCTGGGCAGAGTGAGGTTGCGTCCGACGGAACCGAAGGTGTCAAGAGAGATGACCGGCCCGCCCATATCATTCGGAGTCAGGTTGAATTGATTGACGTTCCACTGCGCCCGGAGTTCATTGAATGTGTTTACGTTGAAGGTGTGCAGCCAGGAAGCTTGCAGAGAGCTGGTCCATTGCTGCTCGGAGTAACCGTTCGAAAAACCGGCCAGAGCGTGTCCGCTGGGGTCGGTCTGTTCCAGATGCGCTGCGATGTACCGCACCGAAAACTGATTGGTGTCATTGAACAAATGGTCCAGCCGCGCCGAGCCCTGGTGTGAAGTAATGGGAAAAGGCAAGAGGCCGCCATTGGTTTCAAATTGATTGACCAGGAATTTACTCAAGGGACTGGTAGCTGGATTGATAGTCAGGATGTTCTGCAGAATGCCCGCGCACATCGCCGCCGGTAGCGCAGGCTGGCCGGTGAGGCATGGCACCGGGGTCCCGCCCATCGCCGTCAGGCCAGTGAGAATCGATTTCTGGTCGCTTTGGGGGCCAAAAATACTGCTGTTGGTCAAAAGCGGAAGGGACGCTTCTTCATCCTGGAGCAGGCCTTCATAGGCCATGAACATGAAGGTCTTGTCCTTCTTCAGCGGAAAGCCGATGCCCCCGCCGAATTGCTGGCGGCTCAGCGAGTTCTTAACGGGCTGGCCCTGGGCCGTAAGCGAAAAGGGCTGGCCAGGAGTCAGAGCCTGAGTGAAGGCAAAGGGATCGCGCGCATCCAAAATGTCATTGCGGAAAAAGCCATAGAGCGTGCCATGCAGCGTGTTGGTCCCGGACTTGGTCACGATATTAATGGACGCGCCGCTGGCCCCGCCCAGGGCCGCCGAATAATTGGCGCGGTTGATCTGGAACTCCTGCACCGCGTCCTGGCTTACGTTAGACATGACATTCTGGGAATATCCATTGAAGTTCCCGCCGTCGACGGTGATGGCATTACCGCGCCCGTTGCTGCCATAAAATGAAAGACCTGACTGCGGCACATAGTTGGCCCGCAAATCGCGGTTGTCGGCGATGTTGAGTGACTGGCTTACACCCGGCATCAGCAATGTAAAAGTCAGGTAGTCGCGTCGATCAATCGGCAGATCGTTGATGTACTGCTGATCCAGCGTGTTGGCCTGGGACGCGCGTTCCACGTCCACCACCGACCCTGTGCCGGTCATTTCAACCGTGACCTGGACCTGGTCGGTGACACCCGCGGGTTTCAGGTGGAAATCCTGGGTGATGGTTTCACCCAGACTGACGGTCAGACTCCGCGCGTCGGGCGCAAACCCCTGACCTTCCACAGTTATCGTATAAGCGGCTGGTGGCAGCCCGCTGAATTGATAGTGGCCACTATCGTCCGTCGCGGTGCTATGTTGAATTCCTTTGGCAATGTCGGCAGCTGTTACCGTTGCTTTCACCACCACGGCGTTGCTTGGATCAACTACAGTACCTTTGATCTCGCCTGAAGTGCCAACTCCCTGACCGTAAACGACACCGGTGAGCAATAGCAAACATGAGAGTTTGCTAAGCAGCAAACACACTGATTTCATGACCGTTCTCCTTGCGACGAAAATCGCGCACTACTCTGGGCTTAGTCTTGACGACCCGGTTCGTCTTCCGCGTTGAGATCGCGCAAACGAAACCCGGCACCGAATTGGGGGAATGCTTCGTGTACCTTCTGGGCCTGTTATGCCGAGTATGACCTTCCTATGATCTGTAGTCTAGTGCCTTTGGTAACGTGCAGGCTCAAGGCGGCCCGTGCTCAGTCCTTATTGTTTGGCCCGCAGTATCAGCGATTTGAGGGTTGTCCGTTGAGACGTCGAAGGGGCGTAAGCTTTGTTCTGGAAAGTCAGAGAGAGGAGCGGAAGATGCGCGAATTCCGCGATCCGCTTCGTCGCAGAGCGGGGCAGCCTGAAAACGGCTCTTAAGTTGCTGCCCAGCTAACTAAAGAAGATGACGGCGAGAGTGCCGGACATGCCCCAGCACTTGAGCGGCAAAAAACAAACAAAATACTACCCGTGGACCCCAGCCGCACCGGCTGCGGTCCCAACAAAGAACAGAAGTTTCTAATCCTCGTCTTTCGATGACACAGTTGCCATCGCCGGCGGCAAAGCCGCTTCCAGCTTCAACTCCGGAAGATTTGCATCTTTCAATTGCTTGTTGAGCGCCGGGATATCATGCGTCTTGATTTCTTCCCAGCGCTTCATCAGGGGCGGGAGTTGTTGCTGAAGTTCTGTAACTGCGCTGGTGGCCTGCGTGGTTGGTGCGACGTCGGCTTCCTGCAATATTCCGAGCAGCGCAAGGAAACGCGTTCGCATGCCTCCGAGCGTAGGTGCTTCCGTGCCGGCTCCCGGTCTGCGCGCTACGCCGCCAGCCAACTCTTGCACTTTCTGGTCAAGTGCTTTCACAGCCGCCAGCGCATCGCCTTGCGCGCGTGTTTGTACTTCCTTGAGTTGTTTCCGGATTGAGCTTGCTTGCTCCACAGCGGGCGCGAGCGAAAGCAGCGTGGAGTAAAGCCCCATGGAGAACTTGAACTGCTGTGACAGACCAGCCTGCGGCGTCTTGACGCGCGGGTCCATCTTGATCGTAAGCGGCTGCGTGTAGCTCTTGCCATTGGCCGTGAGCACAACGGTGTATTGCCCGGGCATCACCCACGGCGAAGTGGGTTGCACCGCCGTGTTGTACGGCACCGCGGCAATGGGATACTCCGACTCAACTCCTGGCAGCGGCGCGTAATGCATATCCCATAGAAAACGGTGCGTGCCGGCGGAGTTGGAGAGTGTTTGCGGAGGACGCACCCAATACGTTGGGATATTCAGCATGGGATCGACCGGATCGGGCTTGTCGTCACTCGAATACTTGCGCACGGTCTTGCCCGCGCCGTCGCGGACCTCAAGGGTGATGGGGAGAATAAACCGGTTCACGGGCTTGTCGATTTCGTCCGGCCAGAGTACGTAGTCGATCACGGCGCCGTCCGGCGGGTTTTCCCCAGCGGGAAAGTCCGGAGGCAGTGGGGTGTCGGTGTTCATGTCCCAACGCACCCGGACCGCGGTCTGAGGTTTGAACAAAAACGCCTCCGCCGAAATCACTTTCTGCTCGAACTGGCGCAGCGGCGTGATGTCATCCAGGATCCAGAAGCCGCGGCCATGTGTGCCTACGGCCAGATCGTCATCCTTAATAATCACATCGCGCACGGAGCTGGCGGGCATGTTCAGCCGGAGCGATTGCCAGTGATCACCGTCATCGAAGGAAACATAAACGGCGCGCTCGGTTGCGGCGAACAGCAGCCCGCGGCGTTTGGGGTCTTCACGGACGGCGTTCACATTTTCGTTGCTGGGAATGCCATTGACGATCTCCGTCCAGGTCTTGCCGGAGTCGCGCGTGCGCAGGATGTGCGGACGCAGGTCGTCAAGGCGCAGCGTGTTGATGGCGGCGTATGCGGTCTGCGCGTCAAAGTGACTGGCGTCGATGATGGAAACTTTCTGGAACGGCGTCATGCTGGGTGGTGTGATCTCACTCCAGTGCGCGCCGCCATCGATGGTGAGGTGCATGCGTCCGTCGTCCGTGCCCGCCCATAGGCGGTTGATGTCCAGCGGCGACGGCGCCACGGCATAAATCACGCCCCGTTGTATTACCTGGGCCGTCTGTTCTGAGCGGAACTTGCCCACAGTTGCCGGAACTTCAAAAGTCAGACGCGTCAGGTCCGGGCTGATCTGCTGCCAGCTCTGCCCTCCGTTCTGGGTCTTCCAGAGCGTGTTGGTGGCGAAATAAAGGACGTGAGGATTTACCGGCGAAAAAACAATGGGCTCGGTACGAAGCACGCGGAAATCCGGGCCGCGAAACGGCTTGGGCATGATGTTCTGCGCCTGGCTGGTGCGACGGTCGTAGCGCGTCAGCTTGCCGCCATAAATAATGTCCGGGTCGAGCGGGTCCGGGACCACGTAGCCGTACTCCTCCGCCGCCACCGGATGCCACTCGCGGATCGTCACCTGGCCATCGTCACCGCGGCTGGAAACGCATGCCGATCCACTCTCCTGCTGGCCACTGCACAGCCGGTAGGGAAAAGCGTTGTCCGCATTCACGTGATACATCTGCGCGGTGGGCTGGTTGTACCAGGAACTCCACGTCGCGCCGCCGTTCACCGTGACGATGGCGCCCTGGTCACTGACGATGATCATGGTTTGGGGATTGTCGGGATTGATCCAGATGTTCTGGTAGTCGTCGCCGCCCGGAGCGCCGCGGAAGCCGGTCCAGGTTTTGCCGCCGTCAATCGACTTCCATGTCACGGTGCTGGTGACGATGATCATGTCCGGATCTTTGGGATTGAATTTGGGCACGGACAAATCGCCGCCGCCGATCCTTCCCGCCGGGCGCGTGTCGGTGGTGATCTGCGTCCAGGTCTGGCCGGCATCGTCTGAGCGGAACAGGCCGACGCTATTCGGCTTGAATCCGACCGACGCGATCAGCCTCTTAGGATTGCTCTCTGCAATCGCGATGTGCGCCTGGATGATTTCTTTCGGCAGGCCGCCGGTGAGTTGCTGGAAAGTCAGGCCGCCATCGGTCGACTTAAAGATGCCGCCGTTCGAGCCGTTCCACGCGCCGTTTTCCCACGGGCCCTGGCGCGCTTCCCACAACGTGGCATAGACCACGTCCGGATTGCTGGGATCAATCAATACATCGTCCGCGCCAACGTTCTCGTCATTATTTGCCGGAACAACGTTTGTAGGCAGAACTTTCTGGAAAGTCTGGCCGCCGTCGGTGGAACGATACACGCCGCGCTCTTTATTCGGTCCATAGGGATGTCCCGCGACCGCGGCAAAAACTTTGTTCGCATCGCGCGGATCAACGGCAAGCTGCGGAATCTGCTGGCCATCGCGCAGTCCAAGATGCGTCCAGGTCTTGCCGGCGTCGGTGGATTTGTAGATGCCGTCGCCGACGGAGAGGTCCGGCCGGTGCAGCCCTTCACCGCTCCCGACATAAATAATATTCGGGTCCGACTGCGCTACAGCGATCGCCCCAATAGATCCTGTGGGCTGCTGATCAAAGATTGGCTGCCAGGTATGGCCGTAGTCGTTCGTCTTCCACACGCCGCCATTGCACACGCCGATATAGAAGACGCTCGGCTGGCTGGGTACGCCGGCAACGGCGCGCGTCCGTCCGCCACGGAACGGTCCAATGCCGCGCCAGTGGAGGGACTGGAGCAGGGAAGGCGAGAGCTGGGTGAGTGGCCCGGGCTGAGCAGCGGCATGAAAGGCGACTTGCGGTCGCGCGGCTGGGCTGGCTGGCTTGGGACGCGGCGTCTGCTGGCCCGCTACCCGCGTTGCCCAGCTCATCAGTAGAACTGCTGAAATGCTGGCGATACTGAACGTAAGCCGAAGCCTGCGCCGGAATGAATCCATGGAAGTCCCTCCAAGTGACAGAGGAGGATACCGCAAACCTGCCTTGCGACAAAAGTGTCCCTAGCGGACTTTTGGAACTCTTCTCCGCAACGCTCCAACCAGCATCTGGTTCCATCTCGTCGACACCAGCTCTACCGGAGAACTTTCGTATTTCCATGCGATCCACAAGGTGACGATCAGAAGCACGCCGGTGATCAGGAAGTTTTGCCATGCGTTGAGCGCCCACTGGCCATGCCATGTTAGCTGAGGAGCGTTGGAAAACGGCGCGAGGTACGGGATGGGCCATTGGTATCCGTCGGGACCGCGAGCGCCGACAAGGTCACAAAGAAGATGCAGATGGAAACTGAGAAAGACCAGCAGGGAGGTCGTCCAGGGATGTAAAGTTCGAAGTCCGCGGGCTTGCATTTTCCGGCTTGTGCGGTTCGCGCCGTTCGAGAGTGCAAAAGCTATCAGAGTTACAAGCAAAGCAAAGGCCAGGGTGTGCAGAGAATGGTGATATTGAGTAAACCAGAGCAGCGGATGGGCCGAGTTCCGCGTAAGCACTTCGGGGACTATGCCCAGGCCATCCAGATCGGGTGCAACCGCCGCAGCCACCACCAGGGTCTTCTCCCGACGGCTGAGCGTGGTGGGTTTCCCAGTCGGGAAAATTGCGGCCAGCATCCATCCGGCGAAGAAGTGTGTGACGGGACTCATGAGTCAGCTAGCCAAACCATAGCAGAAACCTTACTGCGGATTGACGTGAAGGCCCTCGCGAAAGTGATGCCGAAGTGATGCCGACAGGATCCACGTTATCATTTCATGTGAAAGCCAGTGCGCATCGAAAAAGCGTCCCAGCTGTTTTTGGAATTGCATCCAATTCGCCATAGGGCGTCCCGGCGCCGTTCGTGGCAGTTTCCGGTTTGCCCGTTATACGTCCAAATGAACCGCGGCGATTACTTCTCCATTATGACGGATTAAAATTAGGGGACCGTTTCACCAACGATCATAAGCTGCCGACGCTTGCGCCATTGGGAGACCTGCAACGCCGCAGCACCCGCGATGGTACAAAAGGGCAACGGACCCGTCACAGCCCACCCAGAGGCCACATGAATACCGACATAGGTGAGCAACATCGCCCAAAAGTATTCTTGTCGATCCAGGAGAAGTCCAATCCCAACCCCTGCGATCACGCACGCGAACACCAGCGGCAAGAACCACTCCCAAATTATTGGCGACGGCAATTTGATAGCCGCATAGGTAACGAGTGCAGGTAGCACGGAAATGGTTAGCACAGAAATTAATTTCAACGGTGCAGTGGCGAACAGGTTGAAGCTGCGCCACATCGCTCCAACTAAAACACCATCGTTTACGGCATATCCATTGCCACCAGGATGCTTCACCCACTTTCCACTCTCTAGGTTTTCTTGGCAGCTCGTCGCATAGAGGCTTCGTATGTTCTCGAAGTACTCTGCGGCAGACGAGGATGCGGACAATGCGGAGCCTATTGTTCGGACCTTCCGTTCATGGATCTCCTTCAAAGCTGCGGCCGTCCCGACGTTTGGGCACCTTTGAATGTGCCGCCCGGGATGCTCAAACTCCTTGATAACACCTCCGAAGTTCGTCGTCTCTAGCGATTGTCCGTCAGCGAACTTTGTGACGAACGTCATTACTCGTCGCGTCGCCACCATCTTGGTCGCTTGTCCCTCGACTGGAGTTTCGGTTTCCATGACGAGGACATTAAAGTCCGTTGGATCGCCCGTTCGAGTGTAAACGCGTTTGATGTTGGGCTGAAAACCACCAATGCGAAACGCACATAATGGAAGGTACCCGAGCTGCCTCAGTTCATCATCCACCGACAGCGTAAATTGCCGTTGTCTTTCAGTAAGGTTCCCGTCTGCTAATTCCGTGTACTGGAATTCATACGGAATAAGCATCTTGTCTTTCTTCAGATTGGAAAGCGTGCGAGTGAATAACCGATAGAGATAAAACGCCATCATCCCAAGATCGATATCGACAAACGGTGGCCAGCGCATAGGATTTCGCCTAGTCTAGCACGTAGAGAATGTCCTAGTCGGCGCTGGCGGACAAAGGTGAAAGCCGCAGCGCACTTTCCACTTGGCCCGTATCGTCGGAAATACTTCCCTGATTCGGTTCTCTCCGGTTTACTCGTGACACACTCGGCGTCCTGGGAACTCACTGTGCAAGCGGTGAGATCTATCCATTCTTTGTGGCCTTCGTGCTACCTTATTCCTTGCCTGCACGTCGATGGGAATAGGGACGTAACTGCATGCCGCACCCACGCCAGATACTGCTTTCCACCGAGCCGGTTCCGAGCCGGCCGGTCATTCTACTGTCCGGTTGTGCGCACCTGGCTGTATTGGTGTTGATCTTCGCGTTGCGGCACGCGACAGGTCCCTACATTGTCCCGGAGAAGAACCAAATGGTTCAACAGCTTTCCGGCACAGCTCATCTGACCTTCAATCCAGCCGAAGCAAAAGCCGGACGGTCGAATGCCAGTCCGTTGCACCTTCCCCGGATTACACGGCGCATGCGCCCGGCGGCGCCCCCGACCGGGGAAGAAGGCACAGCTTTACAGGTCCTGCGCGAGCATGCAAAGACCGCGACCGCGGGGATGGTGGCGAGCATAAGGGTTCGCCAGTTCTACGGCTTCTCGAACGAGCACTTTGACCTTGCCGTGCAAACCTGGGGATCGCTCCCGGTCATTTCAGCCGACGAGTTGCCGCCGCGTTTCGAGCAGTACCTCACTGTGGAAGTTACCATCGACACGGATGGCCGGGTGGCTGACGCGCGGATTACGGGCGGAGAGGCGCCTCCCGCCGTTGAGAGCCGGCTGCTCTCGGCGGTCCGCGAATTCAGGTACACTCCCGCCAGGCGCGATGGCACGCCCATCGCATCGCAGGTGGATATTATCGTCCATATTCCGAGTTGACGGCTTGCGTCGGAATGCCGGCAAGGCGAGAACTGATTGACGTCTGGGTGAGAGTAGGTGTGGTTGCCCAGATCGAAGTCGCCGCGTCCATTTTCGCAGGACCTGAGTTCCCGTTACGATAACAAGCTCTTCAACGCGTTTTTGGACCACGAAGCCGGTGACTGGGGCGTGATGAAGCCTCAGTGCTGATAAGAGCTTCCAAAGTTACGGCGGCGGCGAGCAATCGCTCCGTTCTTTTTGCGGGCACTGTGATACGCTGCCGTCGTTACCTGGAGGCAAGACATGAAGGCTTCTCTGTTTTATCGAATCGCAGCCGTTCTTCTGCTGCTCTTTGCTGTCGGGCATACACTTGGGTTTCGCGAGTCCGATCCCACATGGGGAGTCGATACGCTTCTTGGCTCAATGCGGACAATTCACTTTGACGTGCAAGGGTTCAGCCGGACATATTGGGACCTCTTTGTCGCGGCTGGATTCTCGGTCGGCGTGTTGTATTTATTCGCGGCGGTGGTAGCGTGGCAGCTAGGCGGCCTTCCGGCAGAGACTTTGGCCGCCATGCGCGTTACCGTGTGGGCCTTCGCTCTTTGCTTTGCCGCAATCACAGTTGTGAGCTGGCGACACCTCTTTATGTTCCCTATCGTTTTTGCCATGGTGGTTACAGTGTGTTTGACGGTGGCGGCATGGCTTTCAGCGAAGTCAGGTTGATTCGCTCTTGTTTTTCTAATTGTTTTAAATCCAAACGTGCTCAAAAGTGGCCAAACCTGCTCGACGGACTATGCCGTTCATTCCTAAAATGGCGATGTTTTCATAACAGTTCGGGCAAAGTTAACCAGAGAGTGCATGATGTAGACGAAATCGCATTCGTCGTTGGAGTGCCGCGGACCGATGGCGTTTCGCTGCGCCGTTCGTACTAGAATCTCAGGCTCTAACCGTGAAATCTATGCACCTGGCTATTCTCGCCATGTTCTTCGCAGCCCCTCCCACCCTGGTGGTCGCAATGTGCTCCGCCGGCATTGCGCTTTTCTTGATCGGAGCATGGGCCGCGAAAAAGGAGGTAGCCGGGGCCCGCGGTCTGGACAAGATCGTGGCCTTGAGCAATTTGTGTTTCGCTGTCCCGCTGGCGGTCTTCGGCGCGCTACATCTCTTCGGTCCGCAATTCGTCAAAGACCTTGTGCCGCCATACATGCCTTGGCGCATGTTCTGGGTATATTTTGTTGGCTGCGCGTTGATCGCCGCGTCTTTGAGTATCGCTACTAAGATTGCGGTGCGCTGGTCCGGTCTTCTGGTCGGAATCATGATGTTTATGTTTGTCGCGATGCTCTATCTTCCGTTCGCGCTGCGCCACATGGAGGCCAGAATTACCTGGACGATCGTCTTTCGCGAGATGTCGTTCGGCGGCGCCGCCTGGATCCTTGCGGGAAATGCACTCGACGGATGGCGCGGGCGAGCCAAGAGCACGCTGATCACTGTGGGCGGTGTATGTATCGCGATGGCCTTAATCTTTTTTGGCATTCAGCATTTTCTGCACGCGACGGGACTTCCCGGTGTCCCGCTGCAAAAACAGATGCCAACGTGGGTTCCGGAGCGCGTGCTCATTGATTATGTGACAGGCGCAGCTCTTCTTGTTACGGCGGGAAGCATTCTGCTGAACAGGAAAACGCGGACCGTGGCAACCTGCGTCGGCGGCTGGATTTTGCTGTTGGTCCTGGTCATCTATGGACCAGTCTTGATCCTGGCGCTCTCCGAACCGGGTATCGGAGTCAAGATTGAGGGGATCAACTACTTTGCCGACACGCTGTTGTTTGCCGGAGTCATCCTCGCGCTGGCGAGCGCGTCGCCACGATCCGATGCGGTCGGATGGGCCAGTGTTCTACGTCCTAAACGCCCCTAGCGATTGATATTTTGGATCGTCGGCTCTATGGACATTGCTCCGTGCAACTCGTTCTACTTGACGGAACAATCCTTCCGCCCGGTGTCCGCGACACTTGCGATAAGCCATTTACCATCGGTGCGAACAAGATTGAACAAGTCGGTTCCGCAGTGGTCTACCTTGCCATCCACCAGGAACTCGAACGGGGCCCACACCACCGCCAGATCGTGATCGATCCGCACCAGAGGATCATGAATGCGCTCCTCAATGTGCGTCGTTCCAGGTTTTCCCACCCGGTCCGCAAAAGCTTCAAACGTCATCTGCGTCGGCTTGCCGTCCCGCATCAGCACCATGGTGCCGCCGACCAGCAACGGTTTCCTGATCGCATCCGCGTCACGTTTTGCCATGCCATCAAACATTGCCATGACAGGCGCCAGGACAGCCTGCTCTTCTGGTGTTGCGGCATGCAGAGAAGACATCAGAAAACCGGTGGCGGTTGCTCCGGCAAGAAAGAAAAACCAGCGTAAGGAACGAAAGATTTTCATGCCCTCGATTGTAAACCGAGTCTTATGGGCAGTTCCAAGGTGACCCGGTAGTTGCATGAAAGCGGCTGAATACCTCCGCTCAGGCAGCCAAACGCAAACACAATACAAAGAATAAAGAACAAAGGCTCATCACGATCCCCCGGATGCAGAATAGAGCAAGACGAACTCTCATGACATGAAGAGGTTCTGAGAACCGCGTTCCTGTCTTCGATGAGCGAGGTTCAAGGCAACGAATGAGCTACTATGGTTGGTTTCGTAAAGACACTTGAAGAGGCCAGCCAATCATGAGACTTGTCCGGTATGGGTTGAAAGCGCTGCTCGTGGTGACGATGGCTGCGTCTGCGGCCATTGCTCAAAAAGAAGCAGAAGCAGCCGCCAGTCCAAAGCAGCCCGACTTCGTCCGGCTCGATGCTGCCAGGCTGCCGATCTCGCACAAGTTCCACGTTGGCGGCGACCCCGACTGGCTGGGAATCGGCCTTGGGTCGGTTTGGGTCGCGGTGCCAAAGACCAATGAAGTGGTCCGCATCAATCCAATTCGCAATGTTGTGCAGGCGCGTATCGCGGTGGATAAGGAACCCTGTTACGGCATTGGAATCGGCGGAGAACACGTGTGGGTCTTGAACTGTCAAAGCCGGACGCTTACCCGCATCTCGCCGCGCACAAACAAGGTAGACCTGAGAGTGCCCGTGGTGATTGATCCGGCAGGCGAAGGGACGATTGCGGCCGATCTGAACAACATCTGGTTCGTTGGCAATGAAGACGGTCATGCCGGCACGCTGGTCCAGATGAATACCAAGGGGCACGTTGTACGTAAAGTTACGGTAGGCAAAGACTCCGCCGTGGTGAAGCTGGGCTTTAGATCGATCTGGGTGGTCAGCTCGGGTGAAGGCAAGGTCTATCGGGTGGATCGGCGCGGCAAAGTTGTAGCGACGGTCGGCGTTGCGGCTGGGCCCCGGTTCGCTACCGTGGGAGCAGGCTCCGTGTGGGTGCTGAGCCAGTCGGATGGAAGCGTCTCCCGCATTGATCCGGGGACGAACAAGGTTACGGCGGTTGTACAGGCGAAGGTGCCAGGCGCGGGCGGCGAAATCAGTTACGGTGGAGGATTGATCTGGGTGACGATGAGCGGAACTCCGGTGACGCGGATTGATCCTGGCCGGAATAAAGTGATCGACCAATACGGCAACTATCCGAAAGCTGACGCCATCCGTTTTGGCTTTGGTTCCGTCTGGGTGTCCGACCACGGGAAAGGCGACGTTTGGAAAATCGATCCAAGGAAAATGCCGGTGCGGTGAAAGGGAGAGAGCCCGAGTGAATTGCAGCTTCCTATTTGTCCTCGGTCTTAAGTCCAAATTTATCCGCGATCATTTCAGGTGACAATTTTTTGAGGAAAATCGGTGTGCATAGATGGGCCATGAAACCTTGAACCGCCCTAAGCCACTGCCATACTTCATCTGGATCAATTGATTGCACATCGTAGTTTCCAAAAAATGGCATCTTACTTTCATCCGCGCGATGAACGATTTGGTGCCGTCTTTGCATCATCGACTGTATCTGTGGAAATTCTTTGTTGTGTTCCGCGACATTAAACCCCAAGGTTTCAAGAAGCAGCGCGATTTCTCCAACATTGTTGTAATTGGATCGTTCTAAGTATTCTGATACGGATTCCCGAATGACGTCGTCAACGAGCTTGCCCTTATGCGCCACGAGTCTCCCTAGTTGGAACTTTTCAGAACGTCCACTCAGACCAGCCAGGGGAATAGCATTTAGTGCGCTTTCTCCAGCGAGTGGAAGAAGACTTTGGGATACCGTACGCAAGAAGTCTTCGAGTGAAGCATGGAGAAAAACAACAATGGCGCGCAGGATATCGTCCGCCGACTCCGGCGAGTCCTTCCTGACTCTCTTGGAGTCCTCCAGAAGTCTGCTCGTTCGGTTAAAGTTTTTTATGATGCGATCAAGGTAGGGAGCCATCTCTTCCTTGAAGGTTGCGTCTATCCTGGCCTGTAAGCGTTCGAGCGGTTTCGCCCTTTCAGGATCACTCTCAGGCTGCACGGCGCTCTCGGACGTGGTCTCATCTTCTGTCACGATTATCCATGTTAGCAGCATGAATGGCCATTTGAGTTCCTGAGATTTACTGAGAAGCAAACGCATCGACCCTTTGCAGCCGCTCCCAGCCTGCATTCCCAGATTCTCTTACAAAAAAGAGGCCCGGTTTTCCGGGCCTCAATGCTGGATGAACGGGACCTTGCGGTCCCAAGCAGAAATGCCGGGCTATCTTCCTACAACGAAGAGATGCCCATCGTTCTGGGAGTAGATTCTCCCCGCGCCGTCGAGGGATGCGGGAGTATAGGCTGCGCCAATGGCGAGTTGCTGGAAGATGTTCTGGACCAGGACGCCTCCCTGGCCAATCGCATAAAGATTCCCATCTTCGCTGTTGGCGTAGACCGTTCCGCTCGAGTCCACCACGGCGGCATTCACGCACCATTCAAAGCCGTTGGGATGGTCAGAAACGCAGGTGATGGTCCCATCGGGATTGCGAGTGCAGCTCTGAGTATTGTGGTTCTGGAAGGACCACTCGAGGTTGAGGTTGGGGTCGAACTGGGAAACGAAGTACGACTCCGGCCCCAGCAGGTCGGCATTGGTACGCGCGGCCGGACACCAGTTGGGATCTCCGCAATAGGAGCCGCCCGCGTAGTGATTGTTTTTGAAAATCACCGAGTAGGTCCCGCCGTGAGGATAGATGGCCGGCGTGTTGTCCCAGCCGAAGTTGAAACTATTCAGGAAATCACCGTTCGCGCTGAAATGGAGCATGTGTCCCTGGGCGAAGTTATAGGCGGTATAAGCGCCATAGAAAATGCTGCCATCGGGTGCGATGGTGGGTGAGGATGAGGAGTCATCCAGCACGCGTGCCGGAGGCGGCTCATTGGTTGCCGGATCAAAGCCGACGGTTGCTCCGGTAGCGCAGCCGCCATTGGCGCCCGCGCCGCCGGGATTGCCGATCGGCTCGCTTACGCCGCAGCCGTCATTGAGGCGTCCGCGGAATGAGGCAGCCCATTTGCCGGTCAGGTTCGGGTTCACCGCCAGCAAATAGTTATAGCGGGTCACAAGGTGCGCCCTGCTGATGGTGTAAATGGTGCCGTTGGGTGCGATGGCCGGAGCGATATTCAGCGCCGCCCGCTGGGTGCCGCAAGGCGTGGTCTGGGGATTGGCATTGGGCTGAGGAGGCCACGGCAACTGGGCTGTGGTAAATGAAACCTTGCAGCGGTCATTGCCGCGGGGAACCGCTTCACCTTTGATCTGCGCGTGCGCCAGCAGAGTGGTGTAGCTGACCTTGGTCACCGTGTCATTGGGCGTGACCTTCACCAGCCATGAGTCCACTACATCGTCGGTCAGAAAGCCGGTCGGGTTATTTTGCGTGACCTTGACCACGTTGTAGTAGATGTTTCCGTTAGTATCGGCGCTTAGCGGCGATGCCGTGAACGTGTTGGCGTCAATCGTCGTGCCAAAGGGATTGATGCGTTTCACCACGGCGCCGGTGGCTTTGTTGATTTTGAAGATGGTGCCACCCTTGCCGGGATCATACAAAAAGCCATTTGCCAGCGCTGCGTGATATACCGGCTCCCAGAACAGGCTGGTGGAGCCCGGAGCAAACCAGTCCGTATTAAACGTCCATACTTTGACCAGATGTCCTGACTGCCAGGTGTATTTGTTCTGGTGCCACTGCTGCGTGCTGTAAGTATCGTTGCTGTAAGTCCCGTCTTTGGACTCGATGAATACATCATTGCCATCAGTCAGCGGGACCTGATAGTGAACAAGCAGACTGCCCGCTGCAATGGGGTCGGCTTTCTCCGCGTCAATGTTGAAATCGTAAATCAGGTTGACGATGTTGGTGTTGAGGGGCTGGGCGTTTACGCCTCCGTCAAACAGCGTGTGCTGGGCGTTAAGGCCCCACTGCGGCCAACTTTGGCCGTGATTGTCCGGGGCCACAGTTTGCGCGTGAGCGGCAAGAGATCCGGCGCCCAGGAAAACCGCGAAGGCGCACAAACAGATAAGTATTCTTTTCCTGCGGTGAACTAGATTCATTTGTACCACCTCGTCCTTGGAATGATTGAAAAACTTGGCCAGGCACTGATGATGTTCCAGCAGGTTGCGATACCTGCCGATGAAAGGCCCATAATTCGGTGGCGCAGGCCCTGGTATTCGGGTTGAACCTACTCATACACAGCCAGGAAGCTTGCATCCCAGCTACCGTAAGCAGGTGCTCATTTTAGTGTCGAGAGTAGTGGATGGTAGAAAAAAGGGTGGTGCTTGTCCTGAATTTGTAAACTCATTCTGGCTGCTTCCGGGATGGTGAAGTCCGCGTGCAATGCGCCGTGTTTCTTCCGTTCTTCGACCATGCCGCAGCCCGATTTTCTGTCCAGTCCTTACGATGTATACTTTTGCTGGAATGTTTTCTGCTGGCTGCGGATTATTGGCCCTTGTGGCGCTGCTTTGCACCTTGGTTGTTCTTCTTTTTCCAGCTGCTACGGGCCATTATTCCGTCGTCCATGGGCCGGTTACCACCCTCTCCGAAGAGTACAACCTGGTGCTCGGTACAAGCCGTGCGAATGCGGTGAAAGAGGAGCTGGTCCGGCAGGGTGTCGACGCCAGCCGCATCAAGACCGTGAGCTACGGCAAAGAAAAGCCGTTCTGCACGCTGGAAAACGAAGAATGCTGGCAGCAAAACCGCCGGGACCATCTTGTCGTACAGCGTTAAATCAAGAGAAGTTTCGCTCCGTGGGGGCGTCCATCGGCGGATGGTCGCCCTTAGTCCTCAGAAAGACGTCCCTTCGCGAACGCCGGACCACGATGTCCAGACCACCTTCTTCCTTCTTCGCAAAGTCGGGGCAAAACTCCAAAGATTTTCTTTCAAATCAATAGTATGTGTGAGTAGATGCCGTTATCGGGTAGCTGCAAACTGAAGGAGTACAGTTTGTATCCGGAAAGATGAAAGAACACTTATAATTGCCCCATACAAATCTTCCATTCTTGATTACATCCTTGCGCGTGGGATAAGGGAACTACCTTGGTTTACGAGTTCGGCGGATTCCAGATTGACCTGGCCCAGCGGATATTGGTTCGCAACGGCGAGCCCATCGTCCTCACGCCGAAGGTATTCGATTTGCTCGCTCTGCTCGTCCAGGGCAATGGCCGGATCCTGAAAAAAGAAGAACTGATGTCAGCTCTTTGGCCGGAGAGCTTTGTTGAAGAGGGAAATCTTACCCAGAACATCTTTGTTCTGAGGAAGGTACTGGGGGACGACCGAAACGGACACAGGGTCATCCAGACCGTGTCTCGGCAGGGGTACAAATTTGTTGCCTCGGTGAGAGAAGCAGAGGCGTCAACACTCAAGAGCGGCCTTTTGGCCGATTACTGGAGCCGGAACAGCCCGTTTCGTGGCCTGCAGGTGTTCGAGCCGGAAGATGCATGGCTGTTCTTCGGACGCGATTCTGAAACCCAAGACCTGGTTGGCCGTCTTAGTCGCTCGCCGGTGCTGATGATCGTCGGTAACTCCGGCAGCGGGAAATCCTCTCTGGTCCGCGCAGGACTCATACCAGCCCTGCGGGCCGGACGCCTTTGCCACGAAGGTTCAGTGGTGGATTCCTGGCGCGTTGCGGTGTTTCGTCCTTCGGCGTCTCCCTTTGATTATCTGGCTGAGGTTTTGGCCAACCAGTTGGCCCCGGAGTTAGGTTTAGAGGAACAGGCAAAGTTCATCGCGGATTGCCGGACGAAGTTTCCTGCGGGCGGCAACGCGTTGCGTGATGCCATCACCGCCCTGGCCGGCGCCATGCCAGAGCAGTCCCGTCTCGGGCGTATCTTGTTGGTTGCGGACCAGTTTGAGGAGATCTTTACTCTCACAGCGGACCCGCAGGCCCGGGACCGCTACATTGACGCCCTGCTGGCAGCCAGCCAGATGGACCGCGCTGTCCCCGTGCATCTGGTGCTGGCGCTCCGAGCGGATTTCTACGGGCATTGCCTGGAACACGCCGGACTGAGCCGCTGTCTGGAAACCAATCTTTACAACGTGCCTCGTATGACCCGCGAGCAGCTTCGCGAGACCGTCGAAAAGCGTCTGGATCTGGCTGCGGCGCGCGCCGAATCTGGCCTGATTGATTCGTTGCTGGAAGATGTCGGCGCTGAACCCGGTAATCTGGCGCTGCTGGAGCACGCTCTGGGCCAGATGTGGGAGAAGTGTGGAGGTTCCGGGTGCACGCTGACCAATCGCGCGTATGCCGAGATCGGACGTTTGCGGGGAGCGTTGGGCCGCCATGCCGACGAAGTCTATACGGGCCTTGGCGACGAGCAGCAGAAACGGCTGGCGAAAAAGGTTTTCCTCGAACTGGTGCATCTGGGTGAAGGCGGCAATGTCCAGGACACGCGGCGGCGACTGCCCAAAGCTGATTTGCTGGCTTTAGGCGCAGCGGAAGAGGTGGAACTGTTGCTGGAGCGTCTGGCCTCCAGCCGGCTTATCTCCACGGGCCGGGAAGGTGAGCAAGTGTTTGTTGAAGTTTCGCATGAAGCGCTGATCCGCGAATGGCCTGCCTTGCGCGAGTGGCTGACGGAGAATCGCGAGGAACTCAGGCTGGAACGCCGGCTCCAGCAGGCAGCCGAAGAATGGAATGGTCTCAAGCGAGACGCCGGAGCGTTGCTGCGCGGAGCGCGGCTGGCGCAAGGCGAAGAATGGCTGGCCAGGGCCTCCAGTGTGCCACCGTTGTTGCGCGACTTTCTGCAAGCCAGCATGGTGGAGAGGGACGAAACCGAACGGAAGGAGTTGACCGCACAGAAGAGGAAGGTGGCGCGTCAGCGCTGGTTCTTGTCGGCTTTAGCAGCGCTATTGCTTGTTGCGGTTGGTGTTGCATGGTTTGCCTATCGCGAACAAGCTATTCAAAAGTCGCGGGCCATGGCGGCACAGTCAGGAGAGCTGCTGTCACGGGATCGCGGTCAGGCGCTCGATCTCGCCATCCGCAGCTGGCGCGTAGCTAAGACGGAAGAGGCACGCTTTGCTGTGGCCAAAGCCTTTCCGGAACCACTTTTGGTCCTCAAGCATGAAGGTCTTGTCGGGGTGACACGGTTCTCTCCCGACGGGCGGCTCATACTCAGCGGCAGTTGGGACCACACTGCACGAGTGTGGAGCGCCGATGATGGGCGACTCCTAGTCACACTCCGCGGCCACACGGACAAAGTTAACGACGTGGCTTTTTCCCCTGACGGCCAGCGCATTGTCACCGCCAGCTATGATCATACCGCACGGGTATGGAGCAGCGCCGACGGTCGCCTGCTCGCCGTTCTCCAAGGCCACTCGGATGAAATCTGGCAAGCGCGGTTTTCTCCCGATGGCCAGCGCATTGTTACTGCAAGCTCGGACAAAACGGCGCGGGTATGGAGCGCCGTCGATGGCCGCTTGCTTGCCGCGCTGCAAGGCCACACGTATTGGATTCTGCGAGCGCAGTTTTCTCCCGATGGCCAGCGCATCGTTACTGCCAGCTATGACCACACGGCGCGGATTTGGAACAGCATAGACGGCCGTTTACAGTTGACGCTTAAGGGCCACCAGGATTGGGTGGTGAACGCCGTCTTTTCACCTGACGGCCAGCAGGTCGTTACCACTAGCACGGACAGAACAGCACGGATTTGGAGTGCTGTTGACGGCCGTTTGTTGGCCATCCTCCAACACCGTGGCCCGGTTTCTCACGCCGAGTTCTCCCCTGATGGCAAGCATATCGTCACTGCCAGTTATGACCGCACCGCACGAGTGTGGAACAGCGCTGACGGACGCTTGCTGTTTACGCTCCAGCATGATGGTCCGGTGCATTACACCGAGTTTTCCACAGACGGTCAGTGGATTGTCACAGCGGGCTATGACCACCTCGCCCGAGTTTGGAGCACATCCAATGGCCGCCTCCTGGCTACGCTCGAAGGCCATGTTGGCGAGATTTATCACGCCACATTTTCACTTTCCGGCGACCGTATTTTGACCGGCAGCGGTGATGGTACTGTGCGGATGTGGAACACCGGGACCGGCCGCTCGCTGATCATTTTCCAAGGCCACACTGGTTATGTAAGCGACGCACAGTTTTCTCCTGACAACAAGCGCATCGTCACGGCCAGCGGCGATCATACGGCGCAAATGTGGAGCAGCACTGATGGACATGTCCTCGCAATCCTCCAAGGTCACTCGGATCAACTTTACAGCGCGCGGTTTTCCGCCGACGGCCAGCGAATTGTGACCGCCTGTATGGATGGCACAGCGAGAGTGTGGAATACCGCTGATGGCCGCCTGCTAGCCGCCCTGCAAGGCCACACGGGCTGGATTTGGAAAGCGCATTTTTCTCCGGATGGGCAACGGATCGTCACAGCTGGCGAGGACCACACGGCGCGGGTGTGGAACGCAGTCGATGGCCGCTTGCTAGCCACGCTCCAGGGCCACTCGGGTTACGTTTGGGATGCGCAGTTTTCTCCGGACGCGCAGCGGATCGTTACGGCTAGCTCGGACAAAACGGCGCGAGTGTGGAATGCAGCCGATGGCCGTTTGTTAGCCATCCTGCAAGGCCACACGGATTGGGTTTCGAGAGCGCACTTTTCCCCGGACGGACAACGGATCGTTACAGCTAGCCAGGACCACACGGCGCGAGTGTGGAACGCAACCGATGGCCGCTTACTAGCGACTCTACAAGGGTCCACAGATTCGGTTTCCGCAGTGCAGTTTTCCCCTGACGGCCAGCGCATAGTAGCCGCCGGTGCGGATCGCATAGCACGAGTGTGGAACGTTGCCAATGGCCGCTTGTTAGCCACCCTGCAAGGCCACGCGGGGTGGATTTCGAATGCGGAATTTTCACCCGATGGCCAGCGCATTGTCACTGCCAGCCGGGACCAAGCGGCGCGGGTGTGGCAAATTCTCACGCTTGACGACATCAACCGAATCCTGGCCAAGTGAAAGCCTGGCAAGCCGAGAATATTTCAACGCCAAAAGCAGGAGCGAAGAAAATCATGAGTGAGGTATCCGCTCGGCCCTGAGGTGCTTGTGAGCTTGTCTGCCGGGACACGCCGCCTTGGCACCTTCGGTCTATAACAAATGGTCCAACGGAACCGTTCGGATCGGATCGAGCGTAGTAACATGCAGAGAGAACAATGGAAACCTTAGGCATAACCAAGGACACACCAAAGGTGGCCTCGAACGGCAGCGAATCCGAGTCCGTCCGGACCGTATCCGTGGTCCGCCATTACAAGCTGGGACGCTCTGTCATCCCCGCTGTCGATGGCGTGAGCCTGGCTGCGGGCCGCGGCGAATTCATTGCCTTGCTCGGCGCTTCTGGTTCGGGCAAATCCACGTTGCTGAGCCTGATTGCCGGACTTGATCGTCCGAACTCAGGCGCGATTGTGGTGGAAGGCCAGAACCTGGCCACGCTCACGTCACAGGAGCTGGCACAGTACCGGCGGCACACGGTGGGGATGGTCTTTCAATCGTTCAACCTGGTGCCGACCATGACTCTGTATGAGAATGTGGAATTGCCGATGCGTTTTGCCGAGGTGCGGCGTCGCGAGCGAAAAGCGCGGGCGCAGGAAGCTTTAGAGCGCGTGGGGTTGAGCGATCGCATGAAGCACCGTCCTAGTGAGATGTCCGGGGGAGAGCAGCAGCGGGCAGCGTTGGCTCGTGCGCTGGTGAACCGGCCGAAGATCCTGTTGGCCGACGAACCCACCGGCAACCTGGATTCAAAAACCGGCACGGAGATCATGGACCTGATCCGCGAACTCAATCGCACGCTGGGGATGACCGTGATTATGGTGACGCATGAACGGCCGCTGGCCGAGCGCTACGTGAGCCGGCTGGTTTTCCTGGGTGATGGCAAACTGCTGAGCGAATCGGTGAACAAACCGGCGCAGACTGGAGCGGAACGGTGAGAGCTTATGATCTGCTGGAACTCTCGGGCCGCAACCTGCGCGAAGCCGGGCTGCGCAATTCGCTGACCACGCTGGGCATCGGCGTGGGCGTAGCTTCCCTGGTGGCGATGCTTTCACTCGGCATCGGATTGCAGAAGCTGGCCACGCGGCAGTTGGGACGCTCCGGGTTATTTGACACCGTGGTGGTGACCTCACGCCAGGATTCGCGCGGCGGAAGGTTTGGGCAAGCCGCACCGGCAACCGCGCAGCCCAAGCCGCTGGATGACAGCGCGCGCAAAAGCTTTGAGCAGATGTCCAACGTGGCCGAGGTATATCCGAATTTCAGCGCGGTGGGAGAAGTCCGGTTGGAGAGCAGCAAAGAAGATGGACACTTCACCGTGGTGGGCGGCCTGCCCGATTCCGCCCGTGGGAGCGAATCTTTCGATGATTTTCAAGGCACGTTCTTTTCCGGCCGTGACGCCCAGGAGGCGATCATCCTGGGCGATTTTGGCCGAGAGCTTCTGGGGCTGCCTCCGGAGCCGCGAAATTCTGACCAGAAACTGACCACGGAACAGGCAAACCAGCTTTTAGGCAAGTATGTTGTCCTGCGCTACCATGAGCGCGAATCCAGCCCGAATTCGACCGATGCATCGAAGCCGGCAACGTCGCCGCCGTCCGCATCCAAGCCTGCTGCTTCGAAAACAGGTGCTGCGCAAGATGCGAAACAGGATTCGAAAAGCGCAGAACAATCCGCCGATCAATCCCGTGATTCTCAGGCTGAAGCTATGCCGAGCTTTAATCTTCTGCCCCGCCAGCTCAGGCTGAAGATTGTCGGCATTGTTGCGAGCGAGCCCAACCGCGGATTGCGCCAGGGCCGCACGCCGGTTTTTCTACCCATCACGCTGGCGGAATCGCTGAACATGATCCAGGCAGGCGATTTGCGCAACATTTTGCGTCCAGCGCAGGGCAAGACTTATATCGCGCTGATCGTGCGCGTGGCCAAGAGCAAGGCCGTGACGCAGGTGGAAGAGGACATCAAGAAGCAGGGCTTTGGCACGTTTTCTATTGTTGACGCATCCACGGGCATCAGACGCTTCTTCCTGTTTCTGGATATGTTTCTGGCTATCTTCAGCAGCATGGCGCTGGCTGTGGCGTCGCTGGGGATCGTGAATACTTTGGTGATGGCGATCCTGGAGCGGCGGCGGGAGATCGGTATCATGAAGGCCCTGGGCGCCAGCGACGGCGACGTGAAACGGATCTTCTTTGTGGAAGCCGGGACCATGGGAATTCTCGGCGGCGCTTTGGGCGCAGGCCTGGGATGGGCCATCGGACGGGTGATCAACTTTGCCACCAACATCTATCTGCAACGGCAGGATTTCAGACCGGAGAATTTCTGGGTCGTACCGTGGTGGCTGGTGGCAGTTGCGTTGGGGTTTTCTGTGGTCGTGAGCCTGGGAGCCGGTCTCTATCCCGCATCACGCGCGGCCAGGCTTGATCCCGTGCAGGCGCTCCGGCATGAATAGCATTCAGCAATCAGCACTCGGTCATGAAACATCTTGTTGCGTGAGAGCGAGATGGGAGGACGGAGAACGAATTGGCAAGAAGAATAGCAAGAAGGTCGCGTTTAGAAGTATTGTTTTGTGTTCTTGCGAAGATGTTCAGGGGCTGAATGCCGAGTGCTAATTCCAGACTGCCCATGTCGAAATATTTGACTTTATTCTTATTTTTGCTGTTCGCTATCACGGCCTTTGCTACCAGCCGCGTGCAATGCGGCGCGATGAAAAGCCATTATGTGCCAGGAAGCATTGGCTACTGCGCCATGCTGCCGCCCGGTTATGACGCTAATCCGGCGAAAAAGTTTCCCGTCGTTTATTTTCTGCACGGACTCGGCGGCGACCAGACTTTTCTGGCGTCCAGCGGCGCTTCCGGCGCGATTGAAGAAGCGTGGGAACAGAAACGCCTGGGAGAGTTCGTGATCATTACGCCGCAGGCGGAGAATTCGTTCTACATCAATTCGCGCGACGGCCACGTGCTCTACGAAGATTTTTTTATCCATGATTTTGTTCCCCAGATGGAGAAACGTTTTCGGCTGCTGGGAACGCGTGCGGGGCGCGCGATTGACGGCATCTCCATGGGCGGATATGGCGCCCTGCGTTTTGCTTTCAAATATCCGCAGATGTTTGTCTCCGTTGGCGCCCACATGCCGGCGCTGATGGTGCAACTGCCGCACGGCTCCGGGTCGGCTGGATTAATGGCGTTTCTGGGAACGGCCTTTGGCTCGCCGGTGAATGAGCCGTTCTGGAAGGCAAACACTCCTTTTGTTGCCGCCCGGACAGCGAAATGGAACGGCCTGAAAATCTACCTGGATTGCGGCGACCATGACGACTTTGGCTTTGACGCCGGAACGCGACAACTGGACAAGCTGCTTACCGAACGCCATGTTGCGCATGAAGCCCATATCTATCCTGGACAGCATGACTGGCAGTTTGTATCAGAGCATATGGGAGCATCGCTGGCATTCCATTCACGGGCGTTCGGGTTGACGAAGTAAGCGGTGACGCAATTTATCCCTGAAAAAAACACAGCCGAGGCCGGCTGTCGTCCACAATTCTGCGACACAAAGTAAGCGGTGATGTCCGCTTATACTTGAGAAGGCCCGATCTGGGCGCGCTGCGGGTCCATTCGCGCGATGGCGCGTTTCAGCTTTGCCTTCGAGGAACGTTCGTGAGATGGTTTATAGCATTGCTGTCCTTCATCGGTCTGCTGGCTTCAGCGGCCGCCTTGCGGGAGCACTATCGCACAGGCACTTCGCCTTGCAGCATTAACGACAAGTGGGATTGCGGGATCGTGAACAAGAGTCCCGAGTCGGTCATTGCCGGTATTCCGGTTGCGGACATCGGGATCGCCGGCTATCTACTGTTTGGGGTCCTGGCGATCAAGAAGATGTGGCGAAGCCTGGTTGCGGCTGTGGTTCCGGCGCTGGGATTTTCGCTTTACCTCGCGCACGTCGAAGCGCACGTTCTTGAGGTCTGGTGCATCTACTGCGTGATTTCGTTGGCGGTGATTTCGCTGATCACGCTGTTGTCTGTCATCGTTTTGCTCCAGGAGTTGTTGCAAAGAACGCGGCTTGGAGCGCAATAGATACGATGCTCAGTGGTGTTTCGACCAATCTCCGCGTTGAAGGCGTTGTACTGCCGTAATGTTGTAGCTCCGCAAAGGTCTGGACAAAATCTTTTCAAGAACGTGTAATGCACTTAGGACGTGTAACTTACTACCCCCTCACGTAAACATTCAACCAAAGGAAAAATCGATGAAGAGGCTACTGCTTTGCACTGCCTGCGCGTTGCTCTGGCTGGGAACGGCCATGTCGCAGGATTGCAAGAAGACTGATTCCAGCGCGGACCAGCAGAAGTATATGGAAACCGCGCTGCAACAATTTACCGCATGCCAGCTTCCTCTGGACAACGCATGCCGCGCGCGCCTGGCGCAGGCGCTGGAACATTTGTACGGCGTAAAGGATTTTGGCAGCGACTCCAGGTACATGAACTCGACTGAGATCGGGAAGAAAGTCTCCAGCGATTCGAACTGGGAACATCTGGGAAGCGCGACGGACCAGGATGCGCTCAAGAAAGCCCAGTCCAGCGCGAATTGCGGCAAAGCGGTTGTCGCCGTCTTCTCGTCGGAAACGGGCGGTCACGTGGCCATTATCCTGCCCGGCCCGCTTACCGTTTCTTATGGCTGGAAGGTGAGTGTGCCCAATTCAGCCAGCTTCTTTACCCATAATCCCAGCAAGTCGTTTACGGGGAAACCGCTTTCGTATTCGTTTCCCGGCGCGCAGGGCATAGAGATTTACGCCAGGAAAAATTAGTCCGAGTTGTGCACTTAAAAAGATCCGAGGTTGCCGGGTGGGGACGTTTATCCCCGCGGGAGTGAAAGAAAGACTTCCTGTACCTTCGCCCACACCGCTGAACCGGGATCGACAATCTCAAAGTGTCCAATCTCCGGCAGGGTGATCAGTTCCACGTTCTCCCCCGACTTTTTCTTGCGGGCCTCGTAGTTCTTGCTTATCTCATAGGGCACATCTTCATCAGCAGTACCGTGGACCAGTTTCTGCATCGCCTGCGGGACCGGACGCTCGGCGGGTGAAGCTTCCCGATAGTGGTCTGGAACTTCAGTGGGTGAGCCGCCCAGAAATGCTGCAGCCGCGTCGTTGCTCAGGTGCAGCTCCCAGGTTCGACGCAGATCGAGTACACCCGCCAGGGACACGACCCTGGTGACGGTCTTTTCAAACGCCGCCAGGCACAAGGCCAGATGGCCTCCAGCGGAGTGTCCCGCGACGCAGACCCTGGCTAGATCCAAGGTTAAATCCAACGTTAGATCCAACGCTGCGACGCTGTTTTTTTGGTGCGCATGCAGAGCGTGGTACGCGCTGCGAATATCTTCAAACGTGCCCGGCCATCCGCCTCCGGGATTGCCGACGCGCCGGTATTCAACGTTCCATGTGGCCACGCCATTTTTCTTGAGTGCATTGCACAGGTGGCCGGCATAGGTAAGGTCGTACCGGGCCCGCCAAAAGCCGCCGTGAATGAAAAATACAACGGGATGCGGACCTTTCCCCGCGGGCACGCGGACATCCACGAACTGGTTTGGGTCCGCACCGTAGGGCAGCCTCAGGTCGGCGGCCGGCGGCTTCGTATTCAGGGCATCTTCGCTGGTCACGGAGAGCAGTATAGAACAACACGCAGCCGCGATCGCGAGATGGGATTCAAAGCAAGGCTCGAGCAGGTACCGCCTGCTCGAGCTTAGCTGGAAGGAGCTGCTTGCTACTTGGGTGTGCCGGCACCGCCAGAGGCATGCGACGACGATCCCGAGCTCTGTGCTGGTGAAGGCGAAGACGAACCTGACGATGAAGATCCTGAATGCGAAGCTCCTGAAGACGAAGCACCGGAATACGAGGCCCCGCCGCCACCGGACGAATGCGCTGTCGTCCCGGACGAGCCAGAGTACGATGATCCAGAATGCGACGATCCAGAATGTGACGACTCCGAATGTGACGATGAACCACTATCCGCCGTGCGCGCCCCGGTATGGGCCCCACTCCCGCCGGAATCACCGCTGCCATGGGCGTGATTAGGAGGCGAGGACGATCCAGTACCGCCAGAGTTTTTCGCAGGAGAAGTATCTGTCCCAGGCTTCTGGGAGACCACCTGTCTGCTTCCCTGAGCAGTCTTTCCGGAAGCTAACGTGCCTGCGCCACCGCCTCCACCCCGGTGTGGTGGAGGCGGAGGTGTGTGATGCGGCGGATGATGGTGGTGATGGTGGTGGTGCTTCGAATCGTCGTCCGAGTCGTAGTACGAGTTGTAGTAATTATTCTCGTAGGGGAAGAGGTCAAAGAAAGCAAAGCCATCGCTCGCCAGAAACGGCTCGCTGAAGGTATTGCTGGTGCAGCCAGAGACCCGCTGCTTGCGGCTGTCGCGCAGAGACTGCAGATGTTGCTTTTGCTGGTCCGCGAGGCTGCGGCATTCGCTGGAATTCTTGCCGTAAGTATCTTCGCATTGATCGCGTGCATCTTCCTGCTCGGCCTTCACGTCGTCGATTTGACGGTCTAAGTCGCGATGCAGCTGTTTGCAGGGATCATCGGACCGTGGCGCCGACCTGGCGGAAAGAGGAAGCATGAACACGAGGGAAGCGCAGACGATGATGCAGCGAGAGGCCCGATGTTGATCCATACAACCGTACCTCCTGGATACGGACACATTTCACCAGAAACAGAGTAGAAACGGTAGTCTTTTTTTGTGAAGATTAATTTAAGAAGATTGAGTAGCAGTAGATAGCTCCGCCCCCACAAACCCTATAGATAGCCGCCGCTTCCCGGTTGTTCTGCAACCTTGCCGCGAAACATCCGATAGACAAAAACAAAGTATCCGATGGCCAGGGCCATGCCCAGGCCCCACCAGATAAGGCCATTGGACAGGGAATAGGCGCCGGATGCGGCATTGGAAACCGTAATGTTTAGTTTGGGGTCAGTGGTCGATGTCAGTAAATTGGGGTACACCGCGGCTGCCGCGCCTACCAGCATAAAGACCAGGTACGCGCAGGAAGAGAGAAAGGCGCCTTTGTCCTGGCCACGGCGGCGGTAGATCAGCATCGCCAACAGGCTCGCAGCTACGGCAACCGGGATGACAAACAGCACGGGAAAGTGGCGATAGTTCGTCAAGATTTCAGGACGGATTGCCAGCGTGCCCCATAAACTCAAAAGCGTGATGAGTACGAGCACGGGAAAAAGCACCGCGGCAACACGGCGGGCGCGAGTGTTCAAGTCTCCGGAGGTTTTTACCGCGACATAATGCGCGCCATGAACGGTAAGCGCCACCAAAGCAACCACGCCCGCGATGAGGGTGTACCAATCGAGCACGCCTGGTTGCGGACCGACCCGCCAGTTGGTCCACAGCGGCAGAAAGAAGTAGCCATCTGGTTGCAGCGGAACGCCGCGGATCACGTTGCCCAGCGCGGCCCCGTAGAAGATAGTCAGCAGCAGGCTGGAAAAGGCGAAGCAGCCATCGAAGAAGCCGCGCCAGACGGTCGAGTCCAGATGCATGCGCAGTTCAACGCCAATGCCGCGCAGAATCAGCAGCCACAGCACGATCATCAACGGCAGATAAAATCCGCTGAAGCCGGAAGCGTAGAGAAGCGGAAAGGCAAAGTAGAGCGTGCCTCCGCCAGCGAGCAGCCACACTTCATTGCCGTCCCAGACCGGGCCGATGGTCCGGATCACGATTTGTCGCTCCTGGTCCGTTTTCGCAATCAGCAGATGCAGTATGCCCGCGCCAAGATCAAATCCGTCGAGCACGACATAAGCCGTGATCATTACGGCAACTAACCAGAACCAGGTAAACAGCATTGTCGATTCTCCTAGACCGCCGTGATGGGCATTCCGCTGTGCACATCGGCGCCGGCGGGCATTGGGCCGTGCGCGATTTCACGGTTGACCAGAACCAGAAACAAAATTGCCAACACGGTGTAGAGCCCCATAAAGCCTAGCAGTGTGAACAGGCCATTGCCGGCATGCACGTATTTTGAATATCCCTCGGTGGTGCGCATCAGGCCGTAGACCAGCCAGGGTTGGCGGCCGATCTCCGCTGTCAGCCATCCAGCAGTGTTGGCGATGTAGGGCAGAGGCAGGCAGAGCATGATGATCCAGAGCATCCAGCGGGTCGCATAGAGTTTCCTGCGCCACAGCAGGAGCGCCGCCATCGCCATCACGGCTACAAAGATGGTCCCCAGTCCCGCCATGATGTGGTAGCTGTAATAAAGGAGCGGGATGTTGGTGGGCCAGACATCTTTGGGATACTCGTTCAGCCCTTTCACCTCGGCCGCCGTTGTGCCGTAAATCAGGAAGCTCAGGACCTTATTGACGGCCAGCGGATTGTCGATGCGCTGATGTTCCTCGTCTGGTTGGCCCATGATCACCATGGGCGCTCCGGTTTCGCTTTTGAACAGGCCTTCCATGGCGGCCGTAGTTGCAGGCTGGTGCCGGGCCATGTACTTGCCGTGCAGGTCGCCGGTGGGGAAGATTTGCAGCGCGCAGAAAATCATGCCGGCAATCACGCCGACGCGCAAAAAGACGCGTCCGTGCTCCACGAACTTGCCTTCCAGCAGATAATAAGCGCCCACGCCCGACATAACGAACGCGCCCGTAATCACCGCTCCGCTCATGTTGTGGGCATATTGCAGGATGGCCCAGGGATTCAGCAGCAGTCCCCAGAAGCTTGTGACCTGAAAGCTGCCGTCGGCGGCGCGTTCAAAGGCGACGGGATGCTGCATCCAGGCATCGGTGACGATAATGAAGAAACCAGAGAGCCATGATCCCAGAAAAACCAGGAACGCCGCCCACCAATGGCCCTTGGGGCTGAGCCGCTTTTCACCATAAAGAAACAGTCCCAGGAAAGCGGATTCCAGAAAGAAAGAGAAGACACCTTCCATGACCAGCGGCTGGCCGATCACGCCTCCGGTGACGCGGGAAAAATGCGACCAGTTGGTGCCGAACTGGAATTCCATGGGAATGCCCGTCACCACGCCCATGATGAAGTTGATGCCAAAAACTTTGGCCCAGAAACGCGCTGCCTGGTTGTAGATATCTTTGTTTGTCCGGAGAGCCATGGTCTTCAGCACGACAATCAATGGCGCCAGACCCATGGTGAGCTGCGGAAACAAATAATGAAACGTTACGGTGAAAGCAAAATGCAGACGATGAATTAGAAGCGCGCTCTCCATTCTTCGGACTCCGTGGCTACCGCTGGGTTGGTCTGGTTACCCGGTCCTCAATGTGTGTGCGCATTACCCCGAGGCCGTATACGTACAAATAATATACCTCCCACCAGATGCTGGCCGTAAATCGGAGACAGAGCATTGGGCTTGCCGTAAAAGGTGATCTGGCCGCCCAGGGCGGTGGATAGATGAGGGACCAAAGAAAACTCATGGTCGTAACCGGCGGTGTAAGCCTGTATGCGCGCGAGAGGCAGTTCTTCAAAGCCCAGCGGCTCCGGTTGTTTGCCCAGCAGCAATTCACTGGTGCGGTCCAGGTTTTCCATGCGTCCCCAAACGCGGTCACGCGCGGCAAAGTGCAGAGTGCTTTCCGCCAGATAGCTGTTGAAGACCTGTCCGGTCGGCAGCACTCGGTTTCTACCCCAGAGAACTGTGGACGACCAGCTTCCTTTTGCTAACGGACGGTTGTACATGATCGACGCCGTCATACGCTGAAGGTCTTCCTCCGCGTGCAGTTGCTCCGGGCTTGCCATACGGGCGAAGGAATATTGCATGCTCCAGTTTTGTCCCGGCTGCACGGTCAGGCGGGTTGACCAGGAATCGATGGCGCCGGAATCGATGTTCCAGCGAAATTCATCCGGCTCGCGTCCGTGAAAGCCCGATGCTTCAACGCGCACAATCTTGTAGGCCAGCCCGGCAGTCACTACATCGCTGGCGATATGTGTGGAGTCCTGCAGATGGTGGCCCAGAGTGGCAGCGGGATTCTCCGAGGCAGAAGCTCGATGCGCGTATGCCGTTGGCCCCATCGCGGGATCGCCAACCGGCGCCGCATAAAATGACACCAGCGCATTCTTCCCCAGATGCACGTCATACAGCGCAGCCAGCTCCATGAAAAAATCGTGAGGATGCTGGCCGTCATTGATGGGACGTCCGAAAGCCGTCTCGCCTTGCTGAAACAAGAGAGGATAGAAACGCTGGGTCACCGTGGCCGGTTCCAGGCTGAGCATCGCGCGGACCGTCAGTTGGCCGGGGCCGACCTGCCGCTGGGCCATGGGCATGAACCAGTTAGTGGAAAATATCTTGTCGTAGCCACGCGGTCCGCTTTGCTGAATGGCATTGAGAAAAAACTCTCCATGGAACATCAGTGTCCATTTGCCCCTGGTGCTCATGATCATGGGCCCGTCCGTGGAATTCGGTTCCGCTGAGGTGCCGGCCGTCTCGTGATGAAGGATTTCATCGATGAAGTTTTCCGACTGGTCATGCATTGTTCCGTGCTGCATTCCCGGCATGTCCCGCATTGAATCCTGCGATGGCTTGCCTGGAGGCTGTTGTTTTTTTTCTTCCGCCGGATGGCCCGCATGTTGCGCAGCCGTATGTTCTGAGTCCCATGGCCCAACCGCGCACGCATTTGTCGATTGCGATAAATAGAAAAATAGAAGTACAGAAAATAGGTAATGAGCTTTCATCAAACCCTCAAAAAACTTTATTTGTATAAAAAGTTACATCGAGCATGGCCTGGCTCGTTGGCCGGTAGCTGACCAGGTTTCCTGGATAAGAAGCAGATGAATGGAGGCTAGATACGCAGTACGAATAAGCCAGGGGAGGTTGAGATTACAGCAGGGCCATTGGCGGAATCGAACGAAGCAATGGTGCAAGAGCAAAATGGCGCGTTCACGATGTCGATTGTCAGTGGTGCAGGGCTGTATCGGGCTGCCGGTATGGCTTCAGGGTGGTGCGGGTTGACGCAGCATTTCTGCCCTGAGTTTGGCGGTGTGGGTGTACTGGATAATGGCGCAACTGGAGCAGCCCCGTGGCAGCCTGATTGTTCCAGAGGCGCCGTGATTCCGGCTGGCGCCACAGCCATCAGATGCGCGGGACAGAGTGTCTGTGCAAGGATCACCGCCACTACCAGGAGCGCCGCGATTCTGCCGCTTTGAACCAGCATCCTTAAATGCCCAACCCCTAACTATTTAATATAACGCATAGCGCGTCTGAACGCGAAGACTGCATCTGAATGCGTATACTGTTTTGCGCTGCATGCGAAGGAGGCCGCAAGTGTTTTCCCGAATCGTATCTGTGTCCAGAGTCTTAGTGGTCTTTATCAGCTTTTCTGTCGTGTCGATGTCGGGACAGCAGTCTCCTGCTCCCGCTGCTTCAACCCAGGCGCCCTTGACACTCACGCTGCAGGACGCGCTGGCGCGTGCGCGGAGCAACAGCGTCCAATTTCAGGCGGCGCTTACAGACCGTGGTGTGGCGCATCAAGACCAGGTGCAGGCGCGTGCAGGATTGCTGCCGAGCGTGGCCTACAACAATCAGGCTATTTCTACGCAGAACACCGCCGTCGCGTCCCCCGCGTTTATCGCTGCGAACGGTTCGCATGAGTACGTGAGCCAGGGCAATGTTCATGAAGGGCTGACCTACTCCGGCTACGCGGACTACAAGCGGGCCCGGGCTCTGGAAGCTGTAGCGCGCGCCAAGGCGGAAATTGCCGGACGCGGGTTGGTGGTCACAGTGGTGCAAGGCTACTACGGTTTGATTGCCGCGCAGCGCAAATATGCCAATACGCAGAGCGCGGCGACCGAGGCGCAACGCTTTCTGGGAATCAGCCAGAAGCTGGAAAACGGCGGCGAGGTTGCCCATGCCGACGTGATCAAAGCACAGATCCAGTCGCAGGACCGCCAGCGCGATCTGCGCGAGGGCCAGCTTGCCATGGAGAAGGCGCGGCTGGACCTGGCAGTGCTGCTCTTTCCCGATTTCAATGAGAACTTCACGCTGGTCGACGATGCGCAGCTGGCTCCGCCGCTGGTGAGCTTCGATGAGTTTAGCCGCGCGGCGCAGGCGAAGAACCCTGATCTGCAGGCCTCCACGGCGTCATTGCAGGCGGCGCGGTATGAGGTCTCTTCGGCCTGGGGAGGATACCTGCCCGCTTTGGCCGTCGATTATTTTTATGGGATCGACGCCCCCAACTTCGCCACGCACAGTGTTATCGCTGACAACGCGGGCAATCCCGTGCGGATCAACAATCTGGGCTCTCAGGCTTCCGTTACGCTGAACATTCCAATATGGAATTGGGGAGCCACCCACAGCAAGGTCGTGCAGGCGGACTTGAAACGCAAGCAAGCGCAACGGGAGCTCTCTTTGACGCAGCGCAAACTTCAGGCGGACATGCGGGGGCTTTATGCGGAAGCGGAAGCTGCACGCTCCGAACTGGAGCTGTTGCAGAGTTCGGCGGAACTGGCGGCAGAGAGCCTGCGGCTGACGAACCTCCGCTACCAGGGCGGGGAAGCCACGGTGCTGGAGGTGGTGGACGCCCAGAATACCCTGACTCAGGCCCGCAACACTTTCAATGACGGTGAGGTACGCTATCGCGTGGCCCTGGCAAATCTACAGACCCTAACAGGTACAATGTAGTCCTCAATACTATGAAGCACAGTTACAACAAGATTGCCCGGCGCGTGGCCATTTTCGTCCTTGGGGTACCTTTGTTTTTGTTTTGGACCGGCTGTAACAAGGATGATAAAGAGGAGAGCGCCACGGTCAGCGTACAAGCCGTAGCAGCACGCAACGCGGACATTTCCCGCGTGGTGAATGCTGAAGCCACGATCTTTCCTGTCGCCCAGTCCGCGATTACGCCCAAGATCAATGCTCCGGTAAAAAAGTTTTATGTTGTCCGCGGCCAGAAAGTCCGCGAGGGACAGTTGCTGGCGACGCTGGAGAACCGTGATCTCTCCGCCGCCGCTATGGACAACAAAGGCGCGTTCGAGCAGGCGCAGGCGGCATACACCACCAACGTAGGCGCAACGCTGCCGGAAGAGACGCAGAAAGCCGAACTGGATGTGCAGACGGCGCAACAGGAACTCGATGCCCAGCAAAAGCTTTATTCCAGCAGGGAAGAGCTGTACAAGCAGGGCGCGCTTCCGCGCAAAGATCTGGACCAGGCCGCAGTGACGCTGGTCCAGGCCAGAAGCCAGTACAACATCGCTAAAAAACACCTGGACGGACTCAATGCTATCGGCAAGCAGCAGGCTCTTAAGTCGGCCAGCGGCCAGCTGGCATCGGCAAAAGGAAAACTTCAGGGTTCAGAGGCTCAGCTGAGCTATTCGGAGATCCGCAGTCCGATTAACGGCGTGATCACCGACCGGCCGCTCTATCCCGGAGAGATGGCTTCCACGTCCGCGCCTTTCCTGACGGTGATGGACATTTCCCAGATCATAGCTAAAGCGCACATTCCGCAGACCGACGCCCTGGTGCTGCACAAAGGTGACAAGGCCACCCTGGAGCTGTCCGGGCTCGACGAAAAAATTCCGGGCACGGTCACGCTGGTCAGCCCGGCGCTTGATCCCAACAGCACTACGGTGGAGATATGGGTGCAGGCGGCGAACCCCGGGCAGCAATTGCGTCCGGGCATGACGGCGCAGGTTTCGATTACGGCCCAGACGGTGCATGACGCCGTGGTGGTCCCTTCGTCCTCGTTATTGAACGCCAGCGGCAGTGACGCGCAGGTCATGGTCGTGAATGCACAAAGCCTGGCCGAGAGCCGCAGTGTCAAAACCGGCATCCAAACCGGCGACCAGGCGCAGATTGTTTCCGGTCTGAAGCCGGGCGAGCAGGTCATCAGCCAGGGCGCTTACGGTCTTCCGGACAAGACCAAGGTCATCATTCAGAAGACCGAGAAGCCGGAGAGCGCATCCAGCGGCGCTAAAGACGACAAGAGGAAAGACGACAAGGACTGAGCCGCATGGCCGACGACCAGAAGACAAACAACGGCTCTCCGTCCACTGACGCCAACCCTCAGCGTGAGAATCGAACCACACCCACGCGCCGACAGTGGTTTGCGCAAAACTCGAAGTCGGTGATCTTTCTGATCATCGTGCTGGCGTTCGTCGGCGGGTATCTGGCGCTTACCATTCCCGTGTCGGTTTTTCCATCCACTGATTTTCCACGCATCGTCATCGCCATTGATAGCGGCGTGATGCCCATCGATCAGATGATGGTCACGGTTACTCGTCCGGTGGAGCAGGCGGTCAACAGCGTGCAAGGGCTGGAGTCCGTGCGCTCCATCACCAGCCGGGGAGAAGCTGAAGTTGATCTTTATTTCAACTGGGGCGTGGATATGTTCCAAACCCTGCAACGGGTGGACGCCGCGCTGGCTCGGGTCGAGGCCGAACTGCCTCCTGGCACAAAAATTGACACGCACCGGCTTACTTTCGCTTCCTTTCCCATCCTGGGATATAGCCTCACTTCGGATACTGTTCCGCAAACACAGTTATGGGAGATGGCAACCTATGACATTGCGCCGCGGCTCAACCGGCTGAATGGAGTAGCTACCGTGCTGGTGCAAGGCGGTCAGGAGCCAGAGATACAGATCACGCCGAGTCCGGCCCAGCTGCTGGAGACTTCGGTGACAGTGACGGACATTCTGGACTCAGTCCGCAAAACCAACTTGATTAGTTCGCCGGGGTTGTTTGAGCGCAATCATCAATTGGTGCTGGGATTGATCAACGCGCAGGCCCACACCCCGGAAGACCTGGTGCGGACCGTCATCAAGAGTACTCCGGCGGGGATTCCGGTCAGGATTGGGGACGTGTCCACGGTGCAGCGCTCGATAAAGCCGATTTACACCATTGTGCGGGCTAACGGGAAGCAGGCGGTGCTGCTGAACATCAATCGCCAGCCGGACAGCAATACCGTGGCGGTGGCGGACGAAGTGCGCAGAGAGGTCGAGGGCATCCGCGGCGCCCTGCCCCCCGGCATCCAGCTTGAAACCTTCTACGATCAATCCGGAATCGTCCGCGAGTCCATCAAGAGCGTTCGCGACGCAATTCTGCTTGGGCTCTTGCTCTCCGGCGTAGTGGTGGTGGCGTTCCTGCGCGACTGGGGCAGCTCTCTTGTTGCCGGACTGGTGATTCCCGTCACGCTTTTAGTCACCTGCATCATTCTCAAGCTTCTGGGACAGACCTTCAACCTGATGACCCTGGGTGGGCTGGCAGCGGCAGTAGGGCTGGTGATCGATGACGCTATTGTGGTGGTGGAAAATATCGTTTTGCACCGCGACGCCGGAGAAGGGAAGCTGGAGGCCACGGCGAGCGCGTTGTCGGAAATCACCGTGCCTCTGGTTGGTTCCACGCTGACGCCGATCGTGGTGTTTCTGCCTTTGATCTCGATCACCGGAGTGCTGGGCACTTTTTTCAGCGCCCTGGCGGTGACCATGTGCGCGGCCCTCCTCACCTCGCTGGTTTTGGCCTTGACCTGGACTCCCACGCTAAGTCTTTATCTGCTGCGATCGAAAGAACCCGTCCATCCGCAGGCGGGAGAATCGAACGCGGATGCGGACCAGGAGGTCCGCAAACTGATGGCCGCCGAGGAGGCCTCCATGCAAGGCTTTCTTGGCCGCATCATTAAGTTCTACGAGCGTTGGCTGAAAAGAGCGCTGGAACACCCTCGCTGGCTTGGCGCCGGTTGCTTGGTTCTGGTCGTGCTCTCTTTTGTTTGTTACAAGTTATTGGGTTCGGAAGACCTGCCGGAAATGGATGAAGGCGGTTTTATTGTGGACTATTGGACGCCGCCGGGGAGTTCGCTGCAGGAGACAGACCGGATGGTCTCTCATATAGAGCGGATTCTGCGCGATACTCCGGAGGTGGAAAGCACATCACGACGCACCGGCCTCGAGTTGGGGCTTTCAGCGGTGACGGAAGCCAATCGCGGCGACCTCACGGTGAAGCTGAAATCGAAAAGGAACCGCAATGTTGACGAAGTCATTAATGATGTCCGCGGCAAAATCAACCAGCAGGAGCCAGCCGTCCTAGCGGAGTTTCCCCAGTTGCTTCAGGACATGATCGGCGATCTGACGGGCGAGCCGCAGGACGTGGTGGTGAAGCTCTTTTCGCCGGATGCAAAGCTGCTGGAGCAAATCGCCCCGCGGGTTGCTGACGCCATCGAGAACGCGGGAAAAGATAAATCGGGCAAAGAGCATATTGTCGACATAAAGAACGGCGTTGAGAACACGATCAGTGGTCCGGCCACACAATTCAACGTAAATCCCACTGTGGCCGCCAAGGCAGGCTTTACTCCGGAGGAAGTGGCCACGGACGCGGAAGCCATCTTGCAGGGAGTGCCCGCAGCCACTCCGCTGGTTGCCAACAATCGGGCTTATACCATTCGCATTCGCTTTCCCGATCAGAACCGTTCTTCGTTTGCGGCCATGAACAATACCCTGTTGGCCAGTTCCACCGGCAAGACCGCAACCCTGGGAACACTGGCGCAGATTGCCGAACTGCCTGGACAAACGGAAATCCGGCGGGAAAACCTTCAGCGCAAAATAGAAGTTACGGCCAGGCTGGAAGGGATGAGTCTGGGCGAAGGAATCAAGAGAGTCCAGCGAGCGGTATCTGACCTCCATCTGCCCGCCTCGATCCGGGTGATTTACGGCGGTCTCTACGAACATCAGCAAGAGGACTATCGGGACCTGGCCATTGTTCTGATGCTGGCTGTGGTCCTGGTATTCATGGTTCTGTTGTTCGAGTTCCGCAGTTTCTCCGCTCCCGTCTCCATTCTGACCTCGGCCTTGCTCTCAACTGCCGGTGTATTCATAGCGCTGGCGATCACCAATACTACAATCAATGTGGCCTCCTATATGGGCCTGATCATGGTGATCGGCATTGTGGCCAAGAACGGAATCCTGCTGCTGGACGCCCACCAGAAATTTATGCACGCGGGCTTTGCGCCGGAAGATGCCATGATCCAGGCAGGACGCCGCCGTTTACGTCCCATCTTTATGACGGCGCTGGCGACTGTCGCGGGAATGTTTCCGCTTGCGCTGGCTCTGGGAGCGGGTTCGCAGATGCTTCAGCCTCTGGCCATCGCGGTCATCGGCGGAGTGCTGATTTCGATGGTGCTTTCGCTGATTGTCACGCCGGCCGTGTTCTTCTATATGGGCAAGCACTGACCTGGTTTTCTCAAGAAGGAGTAGAGGAAGCTGAGCCCTTTGTAGTGAATCACTTACGAAGTTCCATTTTCATAAATTAAAAACTTCTCATTGATTTTGAGACACAAATACAGGTATAGTCCGGTTTCATCACATGCGGCGTGTGCTATCCATCACGACGGCCCTGGTTCTGATCTCGTCCTTGTTGTCGCCTGTTCTGGCGGCGGCTTGTACGCATACAGAGAAAGTGACCTCTTGTCATCGTGTGGCGGTGCAGCCGGAACACTGTGACGGCATGCATCATCAGCATGTCGCGGTTGCAGCCACATCTGGCTCGGCGGAATGGACTACAAGCGATGCTGGTAATTGCCCCATGGAGTGCTGCACGCAGGGGCGGCCCCGGGGCACGACGGCCGTTCCAACAATATCGATACTCCCCTCACTGGCGATGACGGAGCAGGCAGTTCTTTTTGTTCCCGTCACATTTACCAGCGCTGGTTTTTCTTCGCACACGGACCGCGGCCCACCCGCAGCCTAAGCCCCTACGCAAAGGCAGAAAGCGTTACGACTCTGGCTTTATCGGCCTGAGTAACTGCCTTCCATGCGGTCGAGTTCATTTCCACATCGAAATACTTTGCTGACGTTGATGGCCCTCATTGGGTGCTGCTTTTGTATTCGATTCGGTGGAGTGCCCCCTCGACCCGGTCAGATAGTACGGAAATTGCAATTGATCGGGAGAACAGAATGTTAAAGCGATTGGTTGGAACCATGGCGGTGCTGGCGCTAATTGCGCCAATGCAGCTATTTGCGTCCGTGTTCGGGACGGTCAAGGTCATTGTGCACGATCCACAACACCGGCCCGTGCAGGGAGCGCAGGTCACGGTTCAGAGCGCAACGTCCGCGTTCAAACAGAGCGGGACGACGAATGAAGATGGCATCGCCACCATTTTGAATGTGCCTGTGGGCGAATATGAAATCAGCGTGAGTTCGCAGGGGTTCTCCTTGCAGAAACAGGTTGCCACGGTGAATTCCGGGAGTGTACAGGAGTTGCACTACTCGCTTGCGCTGGCTGCGCGGCAGGAAACAGTGGAGGTTTCCGGAGCGCCGCAGATGGTCAACCCATCGTCGTCCACGCCGGCAACTATGGTCAGCCGCTCGGAGATTGCCGAGACGCCGGGAGCTGATCGCACGAACAGCCTTTCCGTTATTACCGATTTCACGCCCGGTGCAACCGTGGTGCATGACCAACTCCATGTGCGCGGCGGACACCAGGTCACATGGGCGATTGACGGCGTTCCCGTACCTAACACCAATATCGCCAGCAACGTTGGTCCGCAGTTCGATCCCAAGGACATTGATTACGTTGAGGAGCAACGGGGAAGTTTTTCCGCGGAATACGGAGACCGTACCTACGGTGTATTTAACGTCGCTACCAGGACCGGGTTTGAGCGCACACGCCAGGGTGAACTGATCACCAGCTACGGCAATTTCAACACCACGGACAATCACTTGAGTTTTGGCGACCACAGCGATCGCTCCGCTTACTACTTCAGCTTCAACGGCAACCGCACTGACCATGGACTGGAAACTCCGACCAGCTCGAATCTGCATAACCTGGGCGCCGGTGGAGGCGGTTTTACTTCGTTGATTTTCAACGTTACACCGAACGACCAGCTTCGTTTCGTAGGCGCGGCGCGCGAGGATTTTTACCAGGTCCCCAATGGCCAGGACTTGCAGGACGCTCTGGTGCGCGATCGGGAACGCGAGCAGGACATCTTTGGCAGCTTCTCCTGGGTCCATACCGCGGGGCCGGGAATCGTGTTCACGCTTACGCCTTCCTATCATTTCAATCGCGCCGACCTGGAAGGCCACGGAGACCCTGCCGACCGCGTCGTGACCACGGACAACCGCGCGTCGTCTTATGTCGGAGGCCAGGCCTCGGTGAGCATCGTGAAGGGAAGACACAACGCCAAAATCGGTGTTTATGGTTTCTTCCAGCATGACAGCACGCTGATTGGTTTGAATGGGACGAACGGTGTTGATGAATTTGGCGACCCGCTCCTGGTGAATGTAAATCCCCCACGGCAGAAGGTCGGTGGTGATCTGGAAGCGCTCTTTCTGGAAGATCAGTTCAAAGCAGCGTCGTGGCTGGTGCTGAATGCCGGTGTCCGTTTCACCCGCTTTGCCGGATTGATTACTGAGACCGCGGCAAGTCCGCGTGTTGGCGTCGCGATTGAGATTCCACGCGTGAAGTGGGTCATCCGCGGCTCTTACAGCCGCTTCTACCAGGCGCCGCCGCTGGACACGGTGGCAGGCGAAATATTGACGCTGTCACCGGACCAGGGTTTTCTACCTCTGCGCGGCGAACGCGACGAGCAGCGCGAAATCGGCATCACCATACCGATCAAGGGCTGGGCCTTTGAGGTAGATAATTTCCGCACCGGAGCGCATAACTTTTTCGATCATGATGCGATCGGCAACTCCAGCCTCTTCTTCCCGCTCACCATCGAAGGCGCCCGGATCACCGGGACCGAGGTCACCGTGCGCGCGCCTCGCCTGTTCAAGAAAATAAATATTCACCTGGCGTACTCGCATCAGTCGGCTGAAGGGTCGGGCGCGGTGACGGGTGGGGTCACGGATTTCAGTCCGCCAGCGAACGGCTTCTTCTTTCTGGACCACGATCAGCGCAACACGCTCAGCACCGGTTTCAGCGCATCGCTTCCCTGGAAGACATGGCTGTCTACGAATGTGGCTTACGGCTCCGGTTTTCTCAACGGAGACGGCCCGGACCATTTGCCCGGTTATGGCACGGTTGATCTGGCCCTGGGTAAATCGTTTGGAGAGAACTGGTCGGCAAAAGTAAGCGCGACCAATCTGGCAAACAAACATTATTTCGTCGACCTGAGCAACACCTTTGGCGGCTCGCACTTCGCCGATCCCAGAATGGTGGCGGTGCAGTTGAAGTACCGGTTCCGTTACTGAAGCTGGCGGAAGGGCGTGGTTGCCTTCACCTGATGAGGAGGTTGCCACAATTTTCGATTTTCAAAGTAGCGCAGTCGATGCGAATGCTCGCGTAAGCCTTTCGCGACTCAAGGTATGAGTGCGATGTCACGGTTGCTATTTTGCGTTTGCGATTCGCCTGTTCGCGGCTTGGATGTCAGAGATGCTTGTGGGCAAATCGCTCTTAACGGGAACACGAATGTCAAAGCAAACGGCTGACGCCTTCCCGTGACGAACAAAAGGGGTGTACTCCCACTGTCGTACGGCATTGATGGCCTTAGGCGTGAGTATTGGATGGCCGTCGAGTCGATTGATTTGCCACACTCCTCCGGCGGCATCAACGACCACCCGGAGGGTCACTGTATCCTTGGGCGGGCCTAAATGTGGTTCTGTTGCGACCGGAACGAATTTCCTCAGTCGGAGCAGTGCCGTAGCCGCCGATACGCGAGAGACGTCCGTGCAATCATCATTGTGCTCGTTGAGCCAGATGGGCCCGTCAAAGTCGATGTTAATGATCGAGGAGATGTCGCAGGCACCGCAAGCGTTAGGTTTGTAGCGTTGCGCCAGAACCAGAGCTGATGCTTTCTGGTCCAGCGTCTCACTACCAGAACTTCGTTTCACCCGGACGCCACTGACGTTTCCATTTCCCGCTACGTGGAATGAAATCTCCGGGCGCTGGTTCACCCATGCGAGTTCCGCTGCGCTGGCTGAGACCGTGAAGAACATGTCACCCTTCATGATATCCAGAGCACAGAGTTCTTCGACTCCAGTGTCGCTGCTCCAATCCCGACTCGATGCATGGACCATGCGACCTGGTCTTCCATGATTACATCTTGACGTCTCCTGGGTTGGTTGCGAAGGTGGGCGTAGACGAGCGTGATGCAATGCCAGGTCAGACGGCGTCAGGAGGGATTGCTGAGATCCAATCCAGAAAAGTGTAATTAACACCGCTGAAACCGAGAGAGTCGATAAGCCTACCTTTGTCGATGTTCTCATCGCTGTTGATTGCATAGACACCAGCGGCTTCACCCAGGTTCCCGCGCTCACTGGCTGGTGGTACCTCCTCATTACGTAACCGCTCCACGATTGGATTCACCTTTGCGTTGAAAATCCGCGTGTACGTTTATTTTGTTTGAAGAAAATTGAAAACACAAAAAACTTTTGTGCATGAACAATCCGCTTCCGCATGCCCTGCGTAAGTCACGTGAACAGCGAGACAGTCGCTTACAGAAGGGAAAAAATGAAAACGAAATTGTTGACTCTGATGGGCCTCATGGCCCTGGCTGCCACCGCTCTGGTGGCGATGGCAAAGAACCCAATGGTCGGCGGGCAGGAAATGTTTCCCACCAAGAACATTGTCGAGAACGCAGTGAACTCCGCCGATCACACTACGCTGGTGGCAGCCGTCAAGGCCGCCGGCCTGGTTGAAACGCTGGAAAGCACCGGCCCATTTACCGTGTTCGCACCGACGAACGCGGCCTTTAGCAAGCTCCCGGCCGGCGCCGTCGACAACCTGCTTAAGCCGGAAAACCAGGAGACACTCAAGAAGGTCCTCACCTATCACGTGGTAGCGGGAAGGTGGAGCGCGGCTGACTTGAAGAAAAAGATCAAAGAGGGCAACGGCGCCGCCGAACTTTCAACCGTGGAAGGCGGAAAGCTTTGGGTAACTCTACACATGGGCAAACACATCATGCTGAAAGATGAAAAGGGCAGCACCGCCCTAATCACGATTCCCGATGTGTTCCAATCCAACGGCGTGATCCACGTGATTGATTCGGTGGTGATGCCGAACTGATCAGGCAATAATTTTCCGCTCGTCGCGGAGGCGCTCCTGGTGAGCGCCTCTTTTTTACGACGCATATTTTCAACGCTTGCGAGTACTAAGGGAAGAACGCGGAGAAGTAATGGCCTGCCGGATATTCGCTTCCGGCGCTTTGTCATTGAAGCTGACGATGCGGTCTTTGAGGTCTAATCCAAGTTTGCGCCATAGCTGGTCCAGGTCAACCGGAGTCGGCTTATCGCGCATGGCATGGTAGAGGTCGAGCAGCACATTGGTGCCGGTCGCGCGGTCTCCACGGGTAAGGGCTTTTTCTATGTCCCAATCCTGGGTAATATCGCCGCCGGAGTTCAAGATTCCACGGAGCGCGTCGCGCAAGCCTTTACGATTTTTTGTGCGTTCGCGGATCTGCACATCGGCCACCAGACAGAAGATTGCTCCGCCCCAGTACGTGCGTCCCCAGGTGGGAGTGTTATCCAGGCCTGCGTCGCCAAACCCGGGCTCCCCTTGCGGCATATCGTGAATGAACTGTCTCCACACCTCGTCCACCGGCATTTGGTTGACCTGGGCCCGAGCGACAGGCTCAACGTAAGTAGAGATTCCTTCTTCGATCCAGCGATGATTGCGTTCCATGGAGGGAAACGCCAGATGGACCATCTCATGGGGCAGGATCCAGTCTGTTTTGAGTTCGTCGATGTCCGCATTCCGGCCCACGGTAATCACGATCAGCCCGCCATCCCTGGGGTATGTGACCCCATGACGCACGGACGAACCGCCATCAGACCGGACCCGGAGTGTGAGATGAGGAACAGGAAAGCGGCCGTAGTAGTGCGAGACCGCGTCCGCGGCGGACTTTATCCAGTTGAGCAGGTCTTGCCGGGAGACTTTCAGTTGTTCCTCAGGAAGAGTGGCGTCGATCTTTCCGCCGGGGACGGAAATGGACACGTTCGGAGATTCTTGCGCTGCCAGATCGAGGCAACTGGTTAAGAGCATAACTACCGCCAGAAGCAGCACAGCCGAAAGCGGTTGCGCCAAACGCCTGTACATGGCTTTCACGACGTAGCCGGTGCTGCTGCCTGTTTTTTCTTGCGGTAGCGCGCGATCAGTGCGTCCACGGAAATCTGTCCGGGACCAAAGACCAGGATCAGCAGGGAAGCGAACAAGAATGTATATGGAGTAGCGGCGTAGAGTTTGTCGGGATCGGAAAGGATGGCCTTCAGGGCCTCGCGATCAGCAATCACAAAGGCCGTGATCATGTTGATGGTCAAAGGGAACGCGATTAACCGCGAAGCCAATCCAAGAACCAGCAAAATGCCGCCGCCGGCCTCAAGCAGTCCGATGAAGTGCGCATTGAAAGCAGGCGCGGGTACGCCCATATTGGTGAAGTTTTCGATTGCGGTGGAGATATTGGACAGCTTGCCCCACCCGGCTTGCCAGAACTGCCATCCCCAATACAGCCGGATTGCCAGGAGCAGCGGAGACTGAAGCGACTTTGCGGCTTTCAGAAACCAACCGTAAAGAAGATCAGCTGTTTTGATCAATGAACTCATTTTTCCTCTTTACTGTTCCAGCGTCCGGCAGAACCAACCCAGCGAGGCCCAGTTGGCAAACCAATCGTGCAGTTGCTCCATGATGCGTTCCGGGGATTTGTGCGTCAAGTTGACGGACGCTTCAATCGCAGCGGAAAGGGGCTTGCCTTCCCGGATCGCACGCAGCAGGGCGAAAGCATCAGGCTGGAGACGCTTGAAGTAGACTTCATAGTCCTGCCGGTGCACTGCCAGGTATATCTTCTTGGGTTTCGGCAACGGTATGCGCTTGCGCTTGGCATGACGCGTACTCGGCATGATCACGACATTGCTGGCGATATCGCTCTCCGGCTCGGCATCGCGCCGGATGGCGATCAGCAGATCGTCCACCGGGTAAGCCACGTCCAACAGTTGCACGTGCGGCTGCAGGTACAAGACCGGGTCTTCTTCCAGATGGCGAAGATCTTCTTCGGTCAACCTGGAAAACTCTGCGCCGTCAAAAGCTTCGATGTCCGCCCATTCCAGGCGGACCATGTCCAGGGCCAGGCGTTCGACTTTCGGCATGAGCTCCGGATGTTCGCGCAGCCATGCTTCCAGCCGGGACCCAAGATTGCGCAGCGTGAAAGATTCCGATGGGAGCTCTGTCAGATATCCCAGCAATACTTTGTCGAATCTCTGCTGCCCGATCACTTCGCGCAATCCGGTAAAATCTTCCGCCAGCGATGAGAGAATGCGGAACCAGTAAACACGGTTGTAGATTTCCAGCCGCTCCACTGAGGTCAGACGGCTGTTCGGCTTAACGATCTCATCCGCGATTTTTTTGGTGGACCTGCCGTCCTGGGTGCGCGCGCGCATGCGTTCGGACGCGGTCAGGGGCTGGCGGATTACATCGAATACCGCCCGCTGGAGCTGGTCCAGGTTCATGACGCAACCGCCGCTTTCGCGGGAACAAAGCGTTTGGCTTTCAAGGCCTCCTGGTGGACCTCTTCGAAGGAGGGAATACGGTCGTCCCATTCCAGCAGCGTTGCCGTGGGTCCCACAAGTTCAATCGCTCGGGCATAAAGCTTCCATACCGGATCGATCACCGGGTGGTCGTGGGTATCGAGGATATATTTGCTGTATTTGGAATGCCCGGCGATGTGGATCTGCGCCACGCGCTCGTGGGGAACGTTGTTGACGTAGTCGAGAGGGTTAAAGCTGTGGTTGCGCGACGAGACGTAGATGTTGTTTACATCCAGCAGAATGCCGCAATCGGCGCCTTCCACCACTTCATTCAGAAACTCCCATTCCGTCATTTCTGAGACGTGAAACTCGGCATAACTGCTGACGTTCTCCACCGCGATGGGCACTTCAAGAAAATCGCGCACTTCGCGGATTTTCTGGGCCGTCTTCTTCGCGGCTTCAAAGGTGTAGGGCATGGGAAGAAGGTCGTGGGAGTAGCGTCCGTCCACGCTGCCCCAGCAGAGATGGTCGGACAGCCAGGGGGTCTTGGTGCGTTTGACCAGGGTCTTCAGCCGCCGTAGATGCTCGCGGTTCAGCGGCTCCGCGGAACCGAAATACATGGAAACGCCGTGCTGTACCACGCGATATTGTTCGAGAATCTGGTCGAGCAGGTGCAGCGGACGCCCGCCATCGATCATGAAATTTTCGGAGATGATTTCGAACCAGTCGACGACCGGTTTCTTTTCGAGGATGTGCTTGTAGTGGGGAACGCGTAACCCGATACCCACCCCGTAGTCTTGGTATCCATTAAATCGATTTGCCGGCATAAGAGCAGTATGAAAGCAGGTGAAAATGGAGGACCAGAAGTCAGGAAACCACCGGCCCCCCTTCGTTGACTAGCCTAGGATTTTGTTTCCTTCTCTTTGCATGGGCCTTTTCCAGCACAGCCTGCTTTTTGTGTGCTGCAACCACCCTTGCCCTTGCAGTCGTTCTTGCCTTTGTCAGCGCCACAGCCGCCCTTGCCTTTGCAAGAGTTCTGGCCCTTACAACAGTGCTTTTCTACCTTTTCTTTGGCGACTTTCTTGCCGGTGTCCTTTGCATCGCCCGCTTGTGCTGACGAGGCAACGGTGGTACCAGCAACAAACCCTGTCAGTGCCGCACCCATCAAAAGTGCCCGCATCGATCTAGTCATGTGAGAATCTCCATTCCTTGATTTTTTTCTGTGCGTCTGACGAGAGCGCGGAACTGCACACAACCGAAGTCACTCTCGACAAGCATCAGTTAGTGTACGAATATTCATTGGCCTTTGGATTGGCCGGGTTACGTTTTATTCGGCGGCACGCACCGCCGGTGGAAGGTGAATATTGTGCCCCACGAAATGCTGGGATATAGCGCACGAATGGTATCACGGAGCCGCTGGAAGGCGAAATAGTTTTCGCTTCAGGGGACATGTACTTGTGAGTACGTCTTATTTTTTCTTGCACTGGAGCTTGTTTTTTGCGTTGAACCTATTTTTTGCGCTGAACCAGGAAGTAGGCCAGGTCTTTTAAGGTTTCCGCCCGATGGCCGAAAGAGTCCAGGGCATTGCAGCCGGAGCTGATCAAAACATCGGCCTGGCGCACCGATTCCTCGATCCCAAATAAAGCCGGGTAGGTGGCTTTTTCCGATGCGGTATCTTTCCCGGCGGTCTTGCCCAGCTGTTCTGAGGACTGAGTCACATCAAGCACGTCATCCACAATTTGAAATGCCAGGCCGATAGCACGACCGAAATCGCGCAGGCGCTGGATCTCCGCATGGGACCCGCCGGAATAGATTCCGCCGCTGACCAGACTGGAGGTGATCAGCGCTCCGGTCTTTGATCTGTGAATATATTCCAAGGTCGCCGCATCGGGTTTCTGGCGCTCCGCTTCCAGATCTTTCACCTGGCCGCCGATCATGCCATCCACGGTGCCGGTGCCGCGGGCAATCTCTTCGATGATCCGCACACGGGACTCAGCTGGACATTTCAGGCGGGCAAGAACTTCATAGGCCTGGGTCTGAAGGGCGTCGCCGGCAAGAATGGCGAGGGCCTCGCCGAAGACCACATGGCAGGTGGGCTTGCCGCGGCGAAGATCGTCATTATCCAGAGCGGGAAGATCGTCATGGATGAGCGAGTAGGTGTGCAGCATCTCCAATGCGCTGCCCAGGTCCTCGATTCCATCCTGCAAACGGCCGGCGATCATGCGCCCGGCTTCCATGCACAGAATGGGACGCAAACGTTTGCCTCCGGCGAATACGCTATGGCGCATCGCCTGATGGATGGAATCGGGCCGCTGCGTTGCCGCGGGCAGAAGTTTTTCCAGTGACTGGTCGATGATGCGCTGGCCCTGCTCAAGGATGTCTCTCAGCATGAATACTGAGTATAAAGCACACATCCTTCCGCTACATATCATCGGACGGCGTGGGTGGCTTGTTGCGCTTGGCGATGGCCTCGCGGCATAGCGCCCGCGGCTGTGGCAGGAACGGAATACCGGCGCGGTACGGCAGGTGCCAAACGGACTATGGAAAAAACTGTCTCGTTCCTAACCTGGGATTCCATAGCGTAAAGAGATGGTGAGCAGGTACTAAGGTACTGTCAAAATTTTTACGCCTGGGCCGATTCTTCTCTTAAGCTTTAAGCAATGGATTGCCCAGGAGGTTAGTATGCAACAATTTTCCAGAAAGAAAAACGCAAACGTGGGCCGCAAGACCGCAAGGCACATTACCTGCTTGGCCGTCGTTGTTCTGGCGATGCTCCTGAGCGGATGCGCCGCCAGGACGGCTTACAAATTCTCCGCCAAGTCAGTCACCAATGTCAGCTACAACCCAAAGGACTGTACCGAAACGTTCAATGGCAAATTCAAATGCAAAGACGTGATTTTTACCGTCGCCACCATTCAGCCGGGCAAGAACAAGTAAGCCGAACGCCGGGGACCCGCGCAAGTAATTTTGGCAATACCACAAGAGGAGCACTTTGCAGTGCTCCTCTTGTATTTTGGCGATGGCAGCGAACCGTGTCTAGGCCGCGTGGCTGTGGGACAGCGGCTTGGTAGGCAGCGCGGCCAGGACAATGGACCGCACATCCGAAGCAGAGCAGCAATCGGCGGCGCCGGCCGCCAAAGCATCGCTCCACATTTTTTCGTCCGCCAGACGGTGAGTGCACACAATCGTAGTGCCGGCAAATTCCCGCGTCAGCTGCCGGATCTGGACCAGGGTGGCAAGCTCCAGGTCCACAATCGCCACATCAGCGCGGTGTTTGGGGATAGCAATACGCAGCTCGTCCAGATTGCCAGCCACATTGATTGCGCGGAAATGGTTACAGAGTGATTTGGCCAGCACGGCCGCGTCTTTACTGGTATTTTGAGCGACGATTACACTGAGCGGTTTCATCGAGTACTCCTAAAGCGCCGGACGAGGGAGGACCTGCGCTGACTCCGCCGAACTTTCACGCTGCAGGACGTCCCGCAGGCTGTGGGGGATTATTTCTTGACTGAAGTCTGTGCTCTCTCCGTTTCCGCTTCGTAAGGCACAGGTTGTAGCTTGCCGTTCTGTTTGAGAAGAATCTCCACTTTGCCTTCCGCGTCTTCCAGTTCCTTGCGGCAGGATGAAGAGAGTTCCAAACCTTCTTCAAAAAGTTTCAGCGCCTGCTCAAGAGGCACGTTGCCTTTCTCAAGCTCATCCACAATCTGTTCCAATCGCTGAAGACTTGTTTCAAATTTAGGCACTGGCTGGAAACTCCATGGCCATTTTACTCCTCTTGCGCAAAAGTGTTTCTGATTTGTTGATAAGATTTCTCTGTATCCGGGTAAGGATTTCGATGAGGGTACCTTAATCGCTTCTGAGTAAAAATTCTAAGGTACGGTTTAAAGAATTGACGCATTCCAGGAGATTCACAGTGCGCAAGGCCGGCATCGCGGATGCAATCCAGATTCTGGACTGCCTGAAGGAGGCTTTTGCTCCATTTCGGGATGCATACACGCCTGAAGCATTTCTGGATACTGTGCTGACGCCCGCGACCCTGGAGCAGAGACTCAAGGCGATGACGTTGTTTGTCGCCTTGAATAGCGCAGGGGACGTTGTGGGAACCGTGGGCTGCGAACTAGCAACGTTACATGAGGGCCATCTTCGCGGTATGGCCGTGCGTTCGGACTGGCAAGGCGCGGGCGTCGCAACAGAACTGCTGCAACACGCTGAGGCTGAATTGGCCCGCCGAGGATGCGCGCGCATCACGCTTGACACCACAGAGCCACTCCAGCGCGCCATGGTTTTCTACGAAAAGCACGGCTACCATCGCTCGGGAGTAACGCGCGATTTCTTTGGAATGCCGTTGCTTGAGTACGTGAAGGTCTTGGGCCCTGTAATCATTGCTACACCACGGCCGAAGCCGGACTGATGTCATCGTCCAGCACTTCAACAGCAGACGTATAACGTCCCAGCGGCGCCGCCACCTGCGCGCCCTGCACTAACCCACGGACCCGGTGCAGCATGTCCCGGGCAATCTGGATCCCTTCCGCGCGGGCGGCCTCTGCATTCGACGCACGCGACATGCGCTCGATGATGGAATCAGGCACGGAGACGCGCAGCTCGTTCTTCATGAACTCCGCATTACGCACGCTGGTCAGCGGCCATATGCCGGCCAGCACGGGAATACGGCAATGGTCGATGCGGCGCAGGAACTGTTCCAGCAAGGCGATATCAAACACCGGCTGCGTTACGGCGTAGTCCGCGCCGGCTTCAACTTTATATTCAAAGCGCCGGACCTCTTCGTCGATGTTGAGAATGCCGGGGTTCGCGCCTACGCCAATCAGAAATCCGGTGCCGGACCCGATGGAGTTGCCGCCGATGTCGAGACCAAAATTCAAATTGTGGACGATGTTCACCAGCCCGATGGCGTCTACGTCAAAAACAGCGGTCGCGTCCGGGTAGTTGCCCAGCTTGGGCGGATCGCCGGTAATACAAATCAAGTTGCGAATGCCCGTGGTGTACGCGCCCAGCAGCTCAGACTGCATGCTGAGCACGTTGCGATCACGGCAGGTGAAATGGAGCACGGTCTCAATCCCGGCTTCCTTCTCCACCAGGATGCACAACGCCAGGTTGCTCATGCGGGCGGAAGCGCGCGGGCTATCCGGGATATTGATGGCGTCAATGCCCGCGGACTTCAGATACTTTGCGCCTTCAACTTCCTTGCGGAAGTCCACCCCCTTGGGCGGCACGATCTCTACTAAAGTGACGAACTCGCCCGCGGCCAGCTTTTTGCCCAGGCCAGACCGTTGCGCCAGGGGAGGAGGAGTGACCGTAGATTCGCGCTTGGATTCCGTTACGACCCGAAAGCCTCCGTTCTTGCCCTTGGCATCCGTCATGCGCAGGGCCGCTGCCATGGCTTTGGTGTGTTCCGGAGTGGTACCACAACAGCCGCCCACCAGGCCCACGCCAGCATTGACGAACTTGCGTGCGTAGCTGGCCATGTATTCCGGCGAGCACAAATAAATGTTGCGGCCTTCAATGTTGCGCGGAATGCCGGCGTTGGGCTGGGCTGAAAGCGGCAGATCGGTGAGCCGGCGTATGCGCTCAACCGCTTCCAGCATGGCCACTGGACCTACACTGCAATTGCATCCAATGACGTCCGCGCCCCAGTCGTTCAGCTTGGCAATGAAAGTTTCTGGACTTGCGCCGTCCAGGCAGTTGCCATCTTCGTCAATGGTGACTTGCGCGACAAGCTGAGTGCCGGGAGCGACATCGCGCGCCGCCAGGATGGCCTGGTGCAGTTCTTCCAGATAGCCGAACGTTTCCAGCATGAGCAGATCGACGCCACCTTCCATCAAAGCTACGATCTGCTCGCGGAATGATGCCCGTGCCTCCTCACGCGAGGTCTTGCCCAGAGGCTCAATCCGCACCCCCAGCGGCCCGACCGAACCTGCCACCAGGATGTCGGCTGCCTTTTTCAGGGAAAATGCATCGGCCGCTTCGCGCGCCAGCTGGGCCCCTTTGAAGTTGATGTCGTGCAACTGCTCGGTCAGTCCGTAGCGTCCCAGCCGTACCGAGTTCCCGCCAAAAGTATTGGTCTCAATCACTTCCGCGCCGGCATTCAGGTACTCCTGATGGATGTTCCGGATAAGCTCGGGCTGGGTGAGGTTCAGCTCGTCATAACACTTATTAATGAAGACGCCTTTGGCGTAAAGCAGCGTACCCATGGCGCCGTCGCAAAGAACAGGGCCCTGTTTGAGCCGGGTTAGAAGGTCTTTTCCCATGATTGGTAGTTCAAGAATACCGCAGGCAGGTTTTTCTGGCCATGGAAGCGTTGAAACCTGAAAATTTACCGCATAAAACATGCCGACGGAACGTTCTGAACTATGCGAGCCAGATTCGTGGCGGGAAAAGCTCGTTTGAAATTGAAACCGGCGTGTACGGTGGACAGGGAGAACGAGGGCGAAAACTTGCTCTGGTATAATCGCGGTTTCATCACATCTGCATAGGATTAATCGATAAATGCGGCAAAATCAGTATGTCTTAAAAATTGGTGCGGCAGTTCTGGCAGCGGCGGTTGTGGGTTGTGGCGGTTACAAGCCCCCGGCCGGTACCGCGCCGGTCAGTGGTATTAAAAAGAGGGTTTTGATCAGCAACGTGGCGAGCGGATCAGTGAACATCATGGATGCGCAGAAAGACGTATTTTCCGCATCAGTCCTGACTGCTCCCGGGGCCACCAAGATCGTGTCATCCGGTGGCTTTACCGCGGTCCTGGATACAGCCCAGAGCGACATTACCGTGATCGACAATACAAAGGAGACGGCCATTTTCCGTCCGGTACTGACCGACCAACCTGTTGATGTGGCCATCAGCACTGACGGCAAGACCGCCTGGGCAGCGGAGCGGAGCTTCGGATTTGTTCAACAGGTGGATACTGCAACCGGCACCGCGCATCCGAACATCCTTGTGCCCAGTGTGACCCGGCTGGTGATGGGGCCCAATGGCAAGAAACTGCTGGCATTCAGCAATGATCCCCAGGCCAACGTTTTACCTAACACAGACGCCTTCTTTGTGATCGACACCGCGAGCGGCACCGTAACTCACATCACCGCACAACAGCCCGGAAGCCAGCCCTACACCGCGGTCTTTGATCCCAGCGATACCAATGACACCACGGCGTTCATCCTCTTCTGCGGAACGGAGTGTGGTGGCACTACGTCGCCTGGCGTGTCCAAGGTAAACTTCAACGCCGCTGCGGTGTTCACGCCTGCCGTGGCTCCCGTTGCCGTTTTCGGGGCTACCGTAGGCCTGTTGAGTGGCGGCAACCTTTATGTGGCGGGAACGCCGGTGCCATCCGTGATTGTTCCTGGGCCTGCCTGTCCGCTTTCCCGGTGCGGGACTCTGCAGATCATTAATACCGGTTCTCTCACCGCGTCGACCCCGCCTGTGCGTATTACGGACGGGGTGCATCGGAAAATGGCGTTGACCAGCACCAATCGTCTGTACGTCGGCGCCAGCGCCTGCACAACCGATCCCGGCTCGGCTGCCAACACCACCCGAGGATGCCTCACGATCTTCAACACCGGAAGTTCCAGTACAAAGTTTCCGGAAGAGTCTTCGTTTCGCCAGAACTTTGATGTGACCGGACTCCAGACGATCTCGGGTCGAAACGCCATCTACATCTGCCAGGGCGGCGAACTGGATATCTTTGATACCTCAACCGACGCCCCTACCCCGAACCAACTCGACGTCGTGGGTAAGGCCATGGACGTGGTGCAGATCGATCCGTAAATCGGGCATTTGGCAGTTGGCTTTTGGCTGGTGAAAAGTTGTGGGCACTATACTTGTCCGGGCATCGGACCTTTTCCTGCTGATCGTAACCTTGTTCGTTCCACGGGATTAATATCTTCCCGTTGCGTCTCTGTTCTTCCACGTGCAAGATTCTCCGCAGTTACCGTTCTTATCATGTAGCAGAGTGGAACCAGCAGCGCCGGTTCGGTGTCTGTTTATCCATGTGCCTTATGAAGAGCCATTGGCTTCTTGTAGCACTTTTGCCTGGAATCTCATTGCCACTGCGCGGGCTGCAAGGGAGTACGCCGCAGGCTGCGCTGGAAGAAATCGCAACCACAGATAAGCCTGAAGTGATTGCCCGGCACCTGCCGGAGCCGGTGCAGAAAAGCATCGATGTGCTTCCCAAGCTGCAGAAGCAGCAGTTTATGAACCAACTGCTTACGATGAAAGAGTCGCAACTCGGCGGCTTAACGGTGCGGCCGGCGCATGATGGGGCTGGATGGGAGATCTTCGACGAGGATGGCAAGAACAAGGGCAAAGTTACGCTGGCCAACGCATTCATTTCAGGGGTTGATGCCATGCTGCCGTTGCGAGTTGACTCGCCAGACGGTTCCCAGAACTTCATTGTCACTATGCACCTTGAAGGCAGCGACTGGCGCATTGACGATTTTGGCCCATGGGACAAAACCGACCTCGGCCTCAGCAAGCTACTCCATGAGCCAACCGAAGTAGAAAAGAATGAAACTGCGGCCCAGGAGACATTAGGGACCTTGTGTGCTGCACTGCTTAAATACGCCGAACAATTCCCCCGGGTCGGTTTTCCTTCCGGGCTGCGTGTCTTGACCTTGCCGAGTGACGAACCGATCGCCCGGCAGTTCGCAGTTCTCCGCGTGCCGCTGCTGGATGAATCGTTCGCCGCCGATCCCTTGATCAAGGATGGCTATCTGTTCCGTTACTTTCAGACCGAGATCGGGGGCGGCGAGCCAGGGGACCCTGGGGAGTTTGAAATCACCGCTACTCCGGTTGAACACGGCAGAACCGGAGTCAAGAGCTACATCGCCAATCAGAACGGTGTTCGCATTGCCGACGAGCCCGCCGCGACGGAAGGAAGTTTATTTCGGGATGTAGTCGTTATCCGGATGCATTAAATGCATTTCGGAGGAACAAGCTGTTACCCTCGATTCAGTTCACACAATACCGATTGAGCGCTGCCAGAGTTCCCGCGTCCTCGATGATTCGTTGGAAGCAGCGGTCCCCATTCATTGGCTTTCAATTTGCAGCGTCCTCACAACATTTGTCCCCCAAAAAAACTAAGGCCCCAAAAATCTTAACGCTGCTTTTAAAACAACCAAATAGATCACGTCGCTGGTACGTGCTAGTCTGCCCCGGCCATCAGGTATAGGGGGAGGAGGCGGAGATGTAAGGAGGCAACAAGAAATGTTTTCTACCGTTCAAAATCCTGCGATGCTATCGCGTCGTTCGCTTCCATCGGAATCCACTTTTGCGCTTGTCGCGTTGTTCGGGATCCTGTTGTTGGGTCTTCCGGCCAGGGCCGGGGCGTCGATTTCTTTTGACGCAGCAAGTTCCAAGGCCTCAACCACCAGCATATCGTCTCTTTCCTGGTCCCATACTCTGGGCGCCGGAACAGACCGAATTGTGATCGTCGGCGTTACCGCCGAAAACACGACAGCAACCAACGCGGCGGTTTCCAGTGTGACGTTCAACGGCGTCGCGGCAACCGCGGTCCCCAATTCGTTGATTTCCGGCGGAGGCACCGGGATCATAGAAACGCAATTGTTTTACGTCTTGAATTCGAGCTTGCCGGCACCCGGCACGTATACGGTTCAAGTGACATTTCACGGCTCGATCCAGGGCGCAGCCGTCGGGGCCGTATCGCTTTTTGGAGTGAACCAGAGCGCGCCTGAGAGTGTGGCCACCAAGGTGGACTCGAGCGGCGCCGATTCCATCTCCACCAGCATCACTACGCATACCAACGGCGCATGGGTTGTGGACGCGGTTGGCAGCGGCAACTCCGGAACGTTTACCGCTGCAAGCGGCCAGACTCTGCGTTGGGGGATTGCCTCCAGCGGTTCGACTGGCGCCAGCAGCACAAAGGCTGTAGCCACGGCCGGGGCGACCACTCTCAGTTGGACGCATTCAGGCGCCAACCGCCTGGCGCATTCACTGGCTTCCTTTGCGCCATCGGCCGGAGGCACAGCCAATTGCACTCTGACCACCAGCGTAAGCGGATCGGGGACGATCAGCCAGAGTCCCAGCGGGACCACTTTCCCCTGCGGCACATCGATTACTCTGACGGCGACAGCCAATTCCGGATCCACCTTCACCGGCTGGACCGGCGGAGTGACCAGCAGCGCTAACCCCCTTACATTTACTCTGAACGCCAACACCAGCGTGACGGCCAACTTCGCCACGCAAACAGCGAACTGCACCCTGACGACTGCGGCCAACGGCCCCGGCACAGTGACCCACACACCGAGCGGGAGCACCTTTGCCTGCGGCACGTCCGTGACGCTCACAGCTACACCCAACGCTGGAGCGACCTTCACCGGCTGGACCGGCGGAGTGGTCAGCAGCGCGAATCCGCTGACCTTTACTCTGAGTTCCAACACCAGCGTGACCGGTAATTTTGTTGCGTCGGGAACAACACCTGATTTCCATCTCTTTGGCTTCGCGGCCGGCGTCACCACCGGCGGCAAAGGCGGACAGACGGTCACGGTGTCAACGCTGGCCGATCTCATCACCCAGGCGGCGATCACCAGTCCGTTGATCATTCAGGTTTCGGGCAAGATCACCGGGACAAGCGGGAGCGACATCGTTCGCGTGGCTTCCAATAAAACCATCGTCGGACTCGGGTCCACGGCGGAGTTGTTCGCGGTGGAGGTGACGTTGCAGAAATCGAGCAACATCATCATCCGCAACCTCAAAATCTCGCACGTGCTGGCCAGCAACCATGATGGCGACCTGATTCACCTGCAAGACACCCACAATGTCTGGATCGACCACTGCGAGTTCTTCAATGAGCCGCCGCAAACGCAGCCCAACAAAGACTTGTATGACGGAATGGTCGATATCACGCACGACTCTTCCAACGTCACGATTTCGTGGAGTTTCTTCCACGATCATTGGAAGTCCAACCTGATCGGGTCGTCTGATAGTGACAACTTCGACCGGCGCACGACCTTCCATCACAACATGTACCAGAACGTCGCCTCGCGCACGCCCAGCTACCGCTTTGGCACCGGGCATGTCTACAACACTTACTTCACCGGGGTGATGATCACGGGAGTGAACACGCGCATGGGCGCGGTGTTGAGGATCGAAGGCAATGTCTTCGAGAACGCAAGCGATCCCATTACCAGCGTGGACAGCTCGAGCGTCGGCTTCTGGGACGTTCGTGACAACACGTTCACGAACTGCACCGGAAACCAGCCAACGACCTCGAATGGCACGTTTGTTCCGCCCTACACGTACCATCTGGACAGTTCCTCCAGCGTGAAGGCCATCGTTACGCAATTTGTGGGAGTTGGAAAGACAGATCCTCTGCAGAATCTGCCTTAGCCAATCTTGAACTCACTTTGCATCACTTACCGGAAGGGCGCACGGTTGGTTGCTCCCTTCCGGATTTTTTATGGTGAACGATGTGGCGTGTGAGCAAACGGTTTATTTCGCCGGCGTCAGCGTTAGTTCATGGGTCTTGGCGCTTTGTACGGCCGCATCGGAATATGCCAGGGTGAAGGTCTTGTTGTTGTACCAGGCGTCCCAGTGGTCGGTGTAATGTGGGCTAAACGGCTGGCCGGACTCGCCTTCGACGAGATTGAAGGTGGAGTTGTCCAGGTTGGAGAAGTCCACCGTCATACGTTCGGAAGGACCAAAGGTGCGTCCGACCTGTTTTACGGTGTAACTTCCGCCGGACTGCGGGTGTGTCCTTGGACCGGCAGTGCTAGTATGGCCATGCAGAAGGGGAAGTCCGCTAAAGATCGGGTGGTTGATCGACACCGGATACGCGTCTCCGTAGTGCCACGATTGCAGATCAGCCGGCGCTGTTGTCACAAGCTTATCGGCAGGCTTGTCCGCGGAGACTGCTTTTTCCACGGCGGCCGTCAACAGATCATTGAAGTTGGCATAACCGGGAGGCAGCCAGCGTTCCGGCTGGTCCCGTATGATGTTCTCCAGTGCTACCGCTGATTCGGACCACTGATAGTTTTCCCAGTTGTCCTTGAGCTTGGGCTCCAGCAGCATTTGTACCAGCACGCGGCGCGATCTGACTTCGATGGTGGGAGCAACAAAGTCGGCCATCATTCGTCCGTCCCAGCCATCCATTTCTTTAGCGGCGCTTCGCGCACGGTCGGTCGCTTTGGAGCTGTGGATGATGGCGTAAACAAACTTATCGGCGAAGAACCTGTCGTACTCGGAGGTGACGTCGGTCTGCAAGGCCAGCATGTCCGCAGGGGTGAATTTCTTTCCTGATTCCAGCACCTGATAGATGCGCTCCACCCGATAAGGCGGGAACCACTGCGTGGCCACAAGATACGGGTAGCCGTCCGGTGTGATTTTTGAATTGGCGGTGGCAATGATTCCGGAAGGCGGATTGTATAAACTGGGCAGCTTGTCGAATGACAGATACCCGGTCCAGTCATGCTTGCCGTCAGCGCCGGAGACAGGCACCGTGCCGTCGCCCGATGCGCGGACCGGCACAAATCCCATGGCCTGGTAGCCAATGTTGCCGTCAACGTCAGCATAAACAATGTTCTGTGACGGCGTGGCAAAAACCGAGAGCGCTTTGCGGAATTGCTCCCAGTTCTGGGCCGAGTTCAGGTCAAACAAAGGAATGCTGACGCCACGCGCATCGTAGACCAGCCACTGCAGCGCAATCTTGCGCGTCTCTCCCGGCAGCACGCTGGTGACGATTGGCCCATGGCGCGTAACCACTACGTCAAAAGAAACGTCAGGCTTGTCCTGTACGTGGATGACCTCGTGATAGGTCTCCGGTTTCTGCCAGCCGATGGGGGTCTGGTACTCACCCGCGTCGTTGAAGTTTTCGATGAAGAGGTCCTGCACGTCCGGGTTCAGGTTGGTAAAGCCCCAGGCAATGCGCTGGTTGTGGCCGACGATGATAAACGGCAGACCCGGCAGGCTGAAACCTTCCACGTTGAAATCGCCGGAATGGAGATGGACCTCATACCACGTCCCCGGCACTCCGTGAGGCAAGTGCATATCGTTGGAGAGCAGAGGCTTGCCTGAAACCGTGTGCGCGCCGGAAACTACCCAGTTATTCGATCCTGGCAGGCAGGCTTCACAGGAGTCGTCCTGAGCTGCAATGCCGACGGCGGACAGGATCGCGGACAAACTGCTGGGCGCGGAGGGCGAACGGGGTGGAACAAAGTTCTCGGTGTTATCCCGGTACGAACCGCCTTTTGACTCGGTCGTTGCCGCTGGCTTAATCTTTTCGGGCTTAGTTAGTGTTCCTGCACTGATTCCGGACTCGCTTGCCGGAGGATGGTCGCGGTGGGAGCTTGCAGGATAGAGGTCCGCCATCAGATCAGGCGGAAGTTGCGCGCCGATCTTCTCCCGCCAGTACTCGGTTTCATACTGCGGGTTCAGCAACTGGCTCATGCCGATGCCCACCAGAATGGATTCAGCGGGGGACCAGGGACGTGGCTTGTATCCCAGGATGCGGAACTCGATGGGTAAGTTCTCACGGTGCTGCTCGATGTACGCATTCACGCCTTTGGCGTAGGCTTCAAAAAATGCGCGATCACGCGCCGGGAGTTGTGCCGCCACACGCTCGGCCACCGGACGCAAACGTAGAATGCGTTGCTGTTTGTCATAGTCCACCCAGGTCTTGCGCGGGCGCGTGACGGACGATGATCGAAATGCTGGCTGCGGTGGCGCGCTGGATGCAGGGAAGATCTCCGACATCTCACCACCTACAGCGCGCCGGGTCACGTCCATTTGCCACAGGCGGTCCTGCGCCGTGACGTAGCCCTGCGCGAAAAACAGGTCTTCCAGGCTGGAGGCGTTCAGGTGAGGCACGCCATGCGCGTCGCGGAGCACGGAAACCGGAGCTTGCAGGCCGGACAAAGCGACCGAGCCGTCAAGCCGGGCAAGCGACCGCTGCGCTGTGCGATAAAACCAGAAAACAGCCAGCGTCCCGGCGACGATTGCGAGAATGAGAATCCAGAAAATAATCTTGAAGATCAGCCGGAGAAAGCTCCGGCGCCGGACGGGAACAGCAATAGTAGTAGTGGCCATCGGCAGCGATTCTACGGGAAGAACAAGGTTGTCGACAATGTGAGAATTCCGGGCAGTGAGTCGGGTTCTGGCTCGTCCGCGAACCCGGAACGAAAACCTGAATCGCATGGTGAGTCTGCCTATCAAAGCTCTTCGAATCGATAACCGATGTCGCGGATGGTGTGTATAAAGCGTGGACGCCCCGAATCTTTTTCAATCTTCGCCCGGAGCGTGGTCACACATCGGTCGACGCTACGCGCCGACACGATGACCGAGTTGCCCCAGACGGCGGACAGGATGTCATCACGAGTCAAAGCGCGCCCCTGGCGAGCGAGAAAATGCGCCAGCAGATGGAACTCTTTGGCTGTCAGCTCGACCTCCCGGCCGGAACGGAACAGTTTGTGCGCTGCCAGGTTCATTTCATATTCGCCAAAACGATACACATCCGCGGAGCCCATTTTCCGGCGGCGTAGAAAGCTGTTGACGCGCGCCAGCAATTCCCGGATGCGAAACGGTTTGGTCACGTAATCATCGGCGCCCAGGTTGAGACCAAGAATAATGTCTTCCTCCTGGCCTTTTGCCGTAAGCATGATGATGGGCGCATCCAAACCGCTTTCACGCGCGACCCGGCAGATTTCATAGCCATTGATTTTTGGGACCATGATGTCGAGCAACACCAGGTCATGAGTTCCCGAGAGCGCTTTGGCCAGACCAGCTTCTCCGTCGCTGGCGGTGTCGATCAAGCAGCCCCGGCTGGCAAAATTGTCCCGCAGACCGCGCAGCAGTGTGGCATCGTCTTCAATGATGAGGATCCGGCTTCCTTTCATACGGCGGCTTCCAAGGCTACTGTGAATGTGGTCCCTTTTCCAGGCTCGCTGGAGACATGCACACTTCCCCCGTGGGCTTCGATCAGGAAATGAACGATGCTCAACCCCAGGCCGCAGCCCCCTCCGCTGCGCGAGAGCCGCTGGTCCGCCTGATAAAACTTGCGGAAGATTTTTGTTATCTCACGAGCAGGGATGCCAATTCCGTTGTCGCGCACTTCAAAACACACCCGCTTTCCGGCGGAGAAAGACCGTAGCGCGATCTGTTTTTCGTTGGGCGTGTACTTGTAGGCATTGTCGAGCAGGTTCACCAGCGCGGCCACCAGGGCGCCGTGGTCAGCGCGGATATCCGGCAAGTCCGGCATGACCTCCACTTGCAGGTGGCAACCCGGATCGCAAAAGCGTTGGCCGGACGCTTTCACCGCGGACGCGACTACGTCTTCAACACGGACCGCCGCGAACTCCAGGGAGTACTTATTGCGCTCCATGCGGGAAAACGTCAGAAAGTTGTCGATCAACAGACTGAGCCGCGCATTCTCGCTGGCGATGAGGTCCAGATATTCGCGCGTCTTCTTTTGCTCCAACACGGGATCATCCAGCAGCGTGTCCACAAGCAGACGCATGGAGGTGAGAGGGGTTTTAAGTTCATGGGAAACCACGGCCATCAGGTCGGCCTTCAGACCTGCCAGCTTCAGGCTACGGCTGATCAGGCGTCCAGCGATCAGAGCGAACGTAGCCACCGTTCCTGTGATTAAAATAGCGATCCAGAGGTAGAGCGTGAATTGGCGGGCTTCCAGCTGTTTGAACGGATCTGGCCCGGTGCTGACAAGCGCGAGTTGCCACCCCGGCATTCGTTCAGATGCGTGGACTGCGGGCACCAGGGAATTGAGCGGACGTTTATCACCAGGCGCTAAAATTTCGACTCGGACCTCAGCGGGCAACTTCTGCTTCGCCAGCGACGCGCGGATTTGCGTCAGGACTGTTTCTGTCCGGAATAATGCGACCACGCGTCCCCTGGGCGAGGCTATCGCCCAGACGCCAGGAAATGGCGTTAGCCGCAAGGCTGTTATATCGCGGTGAGGTTTCGGTTCGGCTTCCAGCAACCGTACACTCAGTTCCTCTGCCTCGAGCGTGGGAAATTGAATAAATTCTGGCGGCAAATCCAAGGCGCGCATTTCTTTCATCAGGAAGATCCGCTGCGCGGAGATCAGGCCGGGATGATCGTAGTCCGTCAGCAAACGGTGCGCACGGCGGGCCGCCACCAGCCGGCTTGGATCGCTTGGTTTGAGGAGCCGGACCGCCATCACCAGCCCACTCGCGACAATCGGCCTGCTTTCAGGAGCAACCTCTTGTGCGCGGTCCTGCCGGGCAAAGTGTTCCACCAGCAATCGGGCTCCGCGCTCTGGCGTCCTGCTTGTACCAAACATCGTGCGGCTGCCTGAATTGCCCGTGCCGCAACGTTTGGGGCCTTGGCTCGCTGTCCCAGAGCAAGGTAGGCAGATGCGGCAGTGTTCAAATCTGTGTTTTCCATCTGGCGTGCGCGGACCCATTCCGGCTCCGACCGCAGAGGATCTGGCCCGGGAAGCCGTGGCGGTGCGGGATACACCGGCGCGCCGGTTGCGCTCAAGATAACGGCACTGTCTGCCATACTGGAGTCGACTACGTGAGCAAAGGCACTCGCATTGGCAGGTATGGCGTCAAGGTCCGCCGACCTGGCGGTCCACTCCGCGTCCATCCGGTCGCGAATGAGTGACAGTTGACTCAGATATGCGTCGGCCAGCCTCTGTCCCACCACCAGCCGCTGATTACGGACTGCGTCCTTAATCAGCCAGAGCACGCAGGCGGTGGGAAGAAGCACAGCTGCAGCGAGCAGTAAGACGGGTAACTGTCCGCGGATTGAGTTCGTTCCCGTCAATGTCCTGATCGGCGTTCGGGTCATTCTCTGTTTCACTCCAGGCCGCTCTGGGGGCATTTGTCAATACAGCAGATTCCCACCAAAATTGGGAATTCGGTCCTGATGAATCGCTTGTCTCCATTTCGCTAATTGGTTCCGGTCGTTCTTCCAGAACTTTTGACATTCGTCAAAATATTGCAGTACGACCTCTTGCTCGCCTTTTTGCAGAAGCTCCTGGGCCAGCATCATGTTCGGCCCAAAGGAACCGAGCACAGGAGAGCCTGAAACTGTCCCCGCCATCAGTAGGCGCTTCTTCGCTTCTTCTGTATTTCCGTTCTTAAGCGCCAACCGGCCCAATATCAGGTTTCCGTGGTGGATCGCATCGCTATCATCGTGCCGGGAAAGCTCTTCAGCATACTTCTGCGCCTTGACATTCTCGCCTGCCTCGAAGGCATCGCGGGCCAGTTGCTGCAACGCCAGGACGTCTGACTTACCGTGTTGCCTCGGCGTCGTATTCCATACTTGCTCGCGCAGTTCAAGGGCTTGTTGCGCCATCTTCACTTTGAGCTCCGGTTGCTGATTCATCGTCCGCTCATGCACCTCCGCCAGGATGCAGGTTACCTGAGGGTTTCCGGGGGCCAGGTTGTGGGCCTTCGAAGCCAATTCTTCCGCCATTTCCCGGTCGTCCGAATCCATGAATTGAGCGGCACTGGCAAGCACATTGGCGTCGTCAGGATGGGTCTGGGCCTGGTTCATCCACGCGCGTCGCACTCTGATGTAGTGCTCCGCGGAGGCAAAGCTTGAGTTAGGGACATGGTGTGCAAACTTCTTGTCCGGAGCATGTTGAATCAGCCAGAGCACATGCTCAACCCGGGCCTTTTCCAGTTCCAGGCCCGAAGGTGAGGAGAACTGAGCCCTAATTTGTGCATTGAAGTAGCAGTCGATCGTTTTTTCCCGAAGCGCAGTTTCTCCTGGGTTGCCCTGTATCTGGTCCTCCAGACCCTGGCAGGGATTGGCGGTTGTGGCCACAGGTTTGGGTTCAGCCGGCAGAGATGCTTTCGCCCTGGCGACGACATCCGCCTGCTCCGGGTAATCCTTGATCAGGCTGCGGAAAGTGTTGATGGCTTCGGCTTGCTGGCCTTTCTTTTGCAAGCAAACGCCCATCCTGTATTCGGCCTGGGCTGCGCTGGCACGAGATTCTACGGCCATTTGTGTGACTTGCTTGTAGGTCCGCATGGCGCCTTCCAGGTCGCCGACGGTTTCTTCCAGGTAGATCCCCTTCTGCAGGAGCTCGTAGGCAGTGGGGGTCTGGCCTCGGGCGCCCGCATATAGGCTTGCCACTACTAGACATACGACGAATGTTTTAATTCTGGCCATATCAGACTCCTTCGATCAGGTGAAAAGTGGTTCAACAGGGTCTGACTCTACAATCTCGATGTTACCGGATTGTTACCTGTAAGTGATTCTTTCGTCCAACCTGGGCAAGGCAAATACGATACGGAACCCGCCGCCATCCGCCGGGATTTGAGTATAATTGAAATTGAAATTTCAATTTCATTTACCCGGATTTCAGGTAGACTCATGGCCGTGCTGCAACGACGAATCGACGATCATGCGCCACCCACGCGTGAAGCCATGCGTGAGGCCCAGGACATTTTTTTCAAGCACCTGAAACGCGTCGGGCTGAAACATACCGAGCAGCGCGATACTATCCTGCGCACCTTCCTGGATACACGCGACCATCTCTCCACCGACGAGCTTTTTCGCCTGGTACGGAAGCAAGATCCCAAGATCGGATTTACCACCGTTTATCGCACGCTCAAACTGCTGGCGGAATGCGGATTGGCCAGCGCGGTGCCTTTTCCCGATGGCACGGCCCGCTATGAGCACCAGTTCAACCGTCGCAGCCACCATCACATGGTATGCACCGAGTGCGGCGCGTCGGTTGAGTTCTTTTCTCCCGAGGTGACCAAGCTGGAAGAAGAGATTGGGCGCAAATACCACTTTGACGCTACTCGACACAACTTCCAGATCTACGGAATCTGTGAGGATTGCCGCAAGAAGAGCCGCCGCGCGGTCTGACAACTGAATCCACTCGTTACAATACTTCTGTGCTGAGATTGCGTAAGTACCTTCCCGCGGACTTTGAACGGCTTCTGGAGATCGACCAGTCATGCTTCGTCGAAGGCATCGCGTATACCGAAGAGGAGATGCGCTATTTTCTGGCGGTGCCGACAGCCATTGTCCTGGTCGGGTTGTTGAAGGACGAGATCCAGGGGTACATCATTGCCGACCGCTTTCGACCGCGCCGTGCCTCAGGGGCCATGGGGCGGATTATTACCATCGACGTGGCGCCGGCGGCGCAGCACAGCGGCCTGGGAACGCTCCTGTTGACGTCGGCGGAAAAAGAGCTCAAGGCCGCGGGTTGTAATTACGTCTCTCTGGAAGTTGCCGTGGACAACGCGTCCGCCCTGGCATTTTATAAGAAGCAAAGGTACTCCGTCCTGAAGACGCTGCCACGATACTACCTGGATTCGGTTGACGGCCTGCTCATGGGGAAAAAGCTGTGAGTGTCGGCATACGCGCCAAAATTTTTTGGCGCTAAAACACTCCGCTTGCCATCGATGAACTTTTAGCCTGTCATCCTGAGCGTAGCGCCTGAAGAAAGTTACTGGATCGAAACTTGTTGGCGCGAAGTCGAAGGATCCCGAGAATGTTTCAGTCTTACCATGCGGCGTCAGGGTGTTCTCTTATAGAATCTCTGGTTCGAACAGCGCGAGAAAAAGAGTATTGAGAGAACGCCTTGCAACGGAATATTCGATGCAGGCATCCTCAGGGTCCTTCGACTTCGCGCCTGTCAGCGATGTTAGAAAAATATTTCCAATGCGCTACGCTCAGGATGATATTGCCAGAGTGATGACTCGATTGAAAAACACTAGAGCGACGAAAAACGTGCGCGGAGAACTCTCCCCTCTCCGTATTGCCATCGACAGCGGCGGGACTTTCACCGACTGCGTTTGGATCGAAGACTCCGTTCTCCGCATCCTGAAAGTTTTCTCCACTCCCGCCGACCCGGCGCAGGCGATTGCTGAAGCGATTAACCAGATTTCCGCCGGGCAGAGCGTTGTGGTGTTGCACGGGACCACTGTGGGCACGAATACTCTTTTACAACGCAAGGGCGCGCGAGTAGCCTTTGTGACCACGGCGGGCTTTGAGGATTCAATCGAGATCGGACGCCAGCAGCGTCCCAGGCTTTACGACTTTTTCTTTGAGAAGGACCCGGCGCTTGCTCCCGATGAGCTACGCTTTGGCGTGGACGAGCGGGTTTCGTCCGAAGGCGTGGTGTTGCGCGCGCCGGATGAATCCGCACTGGCTGCTCTTGCCGAACGGATTGCCGCACAGAAGCCGCAGGCTGTCGCGCTTTCGTTGTTGTTTTCATTTGCCAACGCGACCAACGAGCGGAAAGTCGCGGCAGCACTGAGCAAGCTGGGCGTTCCGCTCTCCGTCAGCCATCAGATTCTGCCTGAGTTTCGCGAGTACGAACGCGCCAGCACGGTCCTGGTGAACGCCTATCTGCAGCCAGTGATGCAGACTTATCTGGAGAAACTGCGCGCACGCGTAAGTGAACGCGGCGCGGACCGCAAAGCGGCGCGCGGCTTCAAAACAAACGTCGCTAAAACAAACGTCGCTAAGCCAAATATCTTTGTCATGCAGTCCAGCGGCGGAATTACGGCGCTGGAAACCGCTGCGGAGCAGCCGGTACGGACTGTGCTCTCCGGGCCGGCAGGCGGGGTGGTGGGTGCGTCGGCGGTGGCCCAGCGCAGCGGGTTTGACAGCGTGATTGCCTTCGACATGGGCGGAACATCCACGGACGTGGCGCTGGTTCGCGGCACTCCGGCGACAACCAATGAAGCGGATGTTGCCGGCTTGCCGGTGCGCGTCCCGGTGCTTGATATACACACGGTCGGCGCAGGGGGCGGTTCCGTGGCGCGATTTGATGCCGGAGGCGCGCTGCGTGTGGGGCCGGAATCGGCCGGAGCGGACCCTGGTCCTATTTGTTATGGCAAAGGCGAACGCCCTACCGTCACGGACGCCAATCTGCTGCTGGGGCGTCTGCCCGCGGGCCAGTTTCTTGGCGGGGACTTTCAACTCGACTTGCCGCGCACGCAAAAACTGGTGCGGCGCTGGTTGAAAGAAAACGACAGCCGGCTTTCGCTGGAAGAGTTTGCCGCCGGCGTGGTGCGTGTGGTGAATGCGAATATGGAAAAAGCCATTCGCGTGGTCTCCATTGAGCGCGGTTATGATCCACGCCAGTTTTCTCTGGTCGCTTTCGGCGGGGCCGGGGCCATGCATGCCTGTGACCTGGCGCAGTCGCTGCGTATTCCCCGGGTAATTGTTCCTGTGTATCCGGGAGCGCTCTCGGCGCTGGGCATTCTGATCAGCGACGTGGTCAAAGACCACTCTCGCACCGTGCTGCAGCGCGTCCAGCCCGGATCGGGCAAGAAAGGCGCTGACGGCGGGAAGCTGCCCTTGCAACAGATCGACGGAATCTTCGCCGAGTTGCAGCGCAACATCGCCGATGAACTGAAGAAAGAAGACTGGCAGGGAAGAGCGGTGTTTGAGCCAAGCTGTGACGTGCGTTATCGCGGCCAGGGATACGAACTGAACCTGCCTTACGGGCGCGATCTGCTCCAGCGTTTCCACGCCGAGCACAAGCGGCGTTACGGCTACAGCAGTCCCGAGCGCGAAGTGGAGATCGTTACAGTGCGTCTGCGCGGACGGGTAGCTTCGCCGGAAAAGTTGTCTCGTATGAAGATCCAGACTGGAGCCGGGAAGCTCAGAGCGTCCAGGGCCATGGTTTATTTTGGCGGTAAGCGCCACAAAACTCAGGTGTTACCCAGAGACGTACTGAAGCCCGGCCGCCGCTACCGGGGCCCGGCAATTATTACGGAATACAGCGCAACTACCGTGGTGCCTCCGGGTTATAGCTTCCGAGCCGATAAGGCTTACAATCTCCTGGTTGGAGTTGACTAGAAAAGGCGCTCGCAAGGGCGCCTTTCTCTTTGGTGCACCCCGGCAGGGCGCACTCACTTAGGCGGTGAAAGCCCTCTACTCGCCTGGCTGGGAGAAGTGTCAGCGGAACGGTAAGCGTGTCCGTCGCGAGGGGGAATCGGAAGCAAGCGGATAGAGACGACGCGGCGGGGGTAAGCAGGCCAATCGATGCAAAGCTCAGTTTCCCCACGGAACGCCGCGACGCGGTAGCGTGAATATGGCCCGGACGGTATCCTGAGTGCGGCACCAGGAGGCAAATGACAGCCGTTCCAGAAGAATCCCAGCCCGTCCGGGAGACGCGGTCGCCTGATCATGGCCTGTCGCGGCTGGAGGTTCAAGAACGTCTTCGTGAGTTCGGGCCGAATGATCCAGCTCCGGCGAAGCGGCGTTCGATCATTTCCGACCTGCTGCTTCTGTTTCTCAATCCGCTTGTGATCATTCTTTTGCTCGCGGCGGCGCTGGCCGGGTTTCTCGGGCAATTAGTCGATGCCATCATCATCGTCGTGATGGTTGTGGTCGGCATCGCCATCAACTTCTATCAAACCTACCGGTCGCAGCTCGCGATCGAACAGTTGCGCTCCCGGGTTGCACCGACAGCCATGGTCCTTCGCGATGGAACGTGGCAGGAGGTCCCGCGGCGTGACGTAGTGCCTGGAGATACGGTCCGGCTTTCCGCAGGCGACCTGGTGCCGGCCGATTCGCGTCTTGTAGTTTCGCGCGATCTCTATGTGCAACAAGCGGCACTTACAGGCGAGTCAATGCCCGCGGAGAAAGAAGCCGGCGGCCTCGAATCTTCGTCCCTGGTTGACGCGCGTAATAAGGTCTTTCTGGGGACCTCGGTAGTAAGCGGCACGGCGACGGCTACGGTCCTGGCCACGGGGCGACAGACCGCATTCGGGGATATCGCGGTACGGCTTGCCCAGCGTCCGGTGGAGACAGCGTTCGATCAGGGACTACACCGCTTTGGTTTCCTGATCATGCGGGCAGTCGTATTTCTGGTGCTCTTTCTGATCGTTGTCAGCGTTGCTCTTCATCATGATCCACTGCAGTCGTTGCTTTTTGCTGTGGCGCTTGCCGTAGGGTTGACGCCAGAGTTCCTTCCCATGATCACCTCCGTCACTCTGGCCAAAGGCGCCGTGGTGATGTCGCGCAAAAAAGTGATTGTCAAACATCTCTCCGCCATCCAGAACTTTGGCAGCATCGACGTACTGTGCAGCGACAAGACCGGCACGCTGACCAGCGGGACCATGATGCTCGATCGATCGGTTGGCATATTCGGCGAACCAGACCAGCGGCCACTGAAGCTGGCTTATCTCAACAGCAAGTTTGAAACCGGAATCCGAAGCCCGCTTGATGCGGCGGTCCTGCAACAACCATGCCCCGATGTGGAAGGCTACGTAAAAAGCGATGAGGTCCCCTTCGATTTTGAGCGACGCCGGCTTTCCATTGTGGTTGAGCGTGGGCCGGAGCGCCTGCTCATCACGAAAGGATCGCCGGAAGGCATTCTTGGTTTGCTTGCCGGCTGTGAGGACAAAGGGCAAGTCCATGCGGCGAGCCCTGAACTTCTTGCGCGATGCCGGAGCACGCACGAAGCGCTGAGTGGAAAAGGATTTCGTGTGCTTGCAGTTGCCTACGTCAAAGTCCCCGCCAAGGCGGGCTACTCTGTTGCCGACGAACGAGACCTGCTCCTGGCCGGATTCCTGGCATTTAGCGATCCTCCACTGCCTGATGCGTGTGAGGCCGTTGCGGCCCTCAGGCGCGATGGTGTTGCGGTGAAGATCATTACCGGTGACAGTGATCTGGTCACTTCTCACATCTGCGGTGAAGTGGGCATCGATCCCGGAAAAATCGTGCTGGGTGAGGAGATAGAGCACATGAGTGACAGCGCTCTGGCCCACGTCGCGGACCAGACCACGGTCTTTGCTCGCGTTTCCCCGGCACAGAAAAACCGCATCCTGCTGGCGTTGAAGCACCGTGGCCATGTGGTGGGCTACATGGGCGATGGAATCAACGATGCTCCTTCCTTGCGCACGGCGGATGTCGGTATTTCCGTTTCAACGGCGGTGGACGTTGCCCGGGAAGCGGCCGACATCATCCTGCTGGAACGCGGATTGGGGGTGCTCCATGAAGGAATCCTGGAGGGGCGCAAGGCCTTCGGCAATGTCATGAAGTATCTTCTGATGGGTACCAGTTCAAACTTCGGCAACATGTTGAGCATGGCGGGGGCCTCGCTCTTTCTTCCATTCCTGCCTATGCTGCCGACCCAGATCCTGCTTAACAACTTCCTCTATGACATGGCTCAGGTGACTATTCCTACCGACAACGTGGATGAAGCCTATGTGCGGAAGCCGCAGCACTGGGACATTAGCCTGATTCGAAATTTCATGATATTCATCGGGCCGATCAGTTCGGTGTATGACTTTCTTACTTTTTACGTGCTATTACACTTCCTGCATGCCGGCCAGGCGGAATTCCATACCGGGTGGTTTGTTGAGTCGCTGGCGACGCAGACCCTGGTGCTGTTCGTGATCCGCACAGCAAGGAATCCGCTGCGGAGCCGTCCCAGCAAGTCGCTCACGGCGACTACTCTGCTGATTGTAGCGGTGGGAACGGCGATCCCCTTTACACCGTTTGGCCGGACGCTCGGCTTTACCCCATTGCCTGCGGCCTATTTTTTGTTCCTGGCCCTTGCTACGCTTACTTATCTGCTGCTGGTGGAGATCGCCAAACGCCGCCTCATGCCGGCTTTGCCTTCTTAACTTGCGAGCAGCGAGAAACCATTGCCTCTCCTCACAACCTGATGCGGACAATATTAAGTTCGGCATGCCGCAAGCCTGCCAGTGATCGCCATCAGCACGTTCCAAACTTGCACAGTTCCGCGCTGGATAATTTTGCCTGCTCCGCGCAAGACCTGTGTAGCTCGGCAATGCGGCGCTTTAGCCACGCCCGTAAAGATTGCTCGATCTCTTCCTGCGTGGCGGTTTGGTACATCGATTCAATTGTCTGGCCGTCCTCGGTCAAAGCAATGTGCCGGCAGGGTACGGGTTTTGTCCGATGTTCCAGAGGAACAAAGTCGATCAAGGGGCACAGGCCACACATGGACTTTGCCTGAGTGGGCGGTTGCAGGCAGTGTGGTCCATCTTCGAAGATGAGCGGGGCCGACCAACGCTTTGGCGAATCGAGATAGCCACCATTTTCGAGGAACTCCTGTTCCCGGCAAAGGGTGGAAAGCAATGAATTAGGCGAAGGCATACATTTGTCCTCGTAAATCATCATGACCCTGTTTAGCGGTTTCCGATGTGTTCTGGATCACATCTGCATGTGATTGGTTCGGAGATTTTCTCCACCCGGAGATTTTGGCCCGGATCCGTGACGAGCATGGGCTCGGGCTTGTATCCCGGAGCTGCAATTCAAGTAAAATTATCCTGTCCTATGGCGAACCGGGCAATCGTCACCGCTCTCCTACGGGCATAGGGCGTTCCACAAGGTACAGACGAAACTTATTCGACGTGAATGATGGCGAAGCCGAATCCAGAAGCACACAACCAATCCAGTGATATTCGTCAGGAAACCAGCGGGGAGAAGCGTTTCCTCAAGCTTTTGGAAGCGGCGCCGGATGCCATCCTTGAGGTCAATTCACAGGGCCAGATCGTGCTCCTGAATGAGGCCGCCGAGCGTATCTTTGGCTATACACGGGAAGAACTCCTGGGATTGAATGTAGACACGCTCGTTCCTTCCGCCATGCGTGCCCATCACGCAGAACGTCGTGACCGCTATACGACCCACCCGCAAACACGGCCCATGGGGACTGGTCTGGAGCTAGAAGCCCAGCGGAAGGATGGAACGCTCTTTCCCGCCGAAATCAGCCTTAGCCCCAATTGGACCGATGGCGCATTGCACGTGATTGCTTCTGTCCGCGATATCACTGAACGCAAGGTCGCTGCGGACCGCATTCGCACCATACGCGAGCAGTACACCGCCGTGCTGAAGGCCAAGAACGAGCAACTGGAAGCGCGCAACCTTGAAGTGGAAAAAGCGAACCGTTTGAAGAGCGAATTTCTGGCCAGCATGAGCCACGAACTGCGGACCCCGCTGCATACGATCATCGGTTTTTCCGAGCTACTGTCAGAAGAGGTGGAAGGACCGCTCAACGCGAAGCAAAAGCGGTTTGTCGGCCACGTTCTCCAGGATGCGCGGCATCTTCTGGACTTGATCAATGAGGTGCTGGACATCAGCAAGATAGAGTCCGGGCGGTTGGAGTTGCAGTGCGAAGAATTTGACTTCGCCGAGTGCCTGGAAGAGGTCCTGGCCGGCATGCGACAGCAGGCGCAAACAAAGAGCATCATCCTGGAAAACAAGAATCCATTCCCGCAGGTACTCTACGCTGACCGCGTACGCGTGAAAGAGATTCTCTATAATCTGCTGAGCAACGCGGTGAAATTTACCGCCAATGAAGGCAATGTCTGGGTGGAATCATTCGTCCAGAATGATTTTCTGCTCGTGACCGTCGGTGACACCGGTGTTGGCATTCCTCAGGAAGAGCAGGCCGCCGTTTTCGAGAAGTTTTATCAGGTCGGGGGCACAACAGGCGGCGTTCGCGAAGGCACTGGTCTTGGTCTTCCGATTACCAAACATCTGGTGGAGTTGCATGGCGGAACGATATGGGTGGAGAGCCGGCCCGGACATGGCAGCAGGTTCAGCGTGACGTTGCCCCTGACCAGGCCGCGGGATGCTCGAATTTAGTCTCCGGAAGGGACGATGAACAAGAAACGTATTCTGATTGCTGAAGACAAGGCGACCAGCAGGGAACTGCTGCGCACCGTCCTGGAACACCAGGGCTTTACGGTCACCGAGGCCGTGGATGGTGAAGAGGCGTTGCTGCGGGCCCGCACAGAAGTCCCCGACTTGATCTTGCTTGATTTGCAGATGCCCGTCCGCAGCGGTTATGCGGTGCTCAATGAATTGCGGCAGGAACAACGATTCGCGAGCGTCCCCATCGTGGCGGTCACCGCCAGCGCCATGCAAGGTGACCGCGAAAAAGCCATGGCTGCGGGCTTCAATGGATACCTTACCAAGCCGCTTGCGCTAAACGACTTAAGAAATGAGATTCAACGTTTGCTTGTCAGCGTTTAAGCTTGGCTTCCGGAATCTCACAGCAGTCCATGTTTTTTCATTTTGTAGCGTAACGCATCGCGCCCAATTTTCAGATGGCGGGCCGCCTTGGACTGATTTCCCTCTGCCTGATTCAAAGCGGTGGTTAGCAGTTGCTTCTCGTGCTCTTCGAGCGATTGATTGGTCGGGTTGTTGTCGCCGGAAGATTGCCGGGTGGACAAGCCGCTAAGCGCTTGCGCGGACATGTTCACACTAACGCCGGTGGATGGATGCAAAAGCGGCGGCAGGTCCGCGACGTCAATCATCTCAGTCATGGTCATCATGCATGCGTGCCCAATTACGTTCTCCAGTTCCCGCACGTTTCCCGGCCATGGGTGACCTGCCAGCGCAATCTGCGCCCGTTGCGTGAGACCGCGGACCGGTTTGCCGTACTGGCGCGCAAACTTGTCGACAAAATAACGCGTTAAGAGGGGCAGGTCTTGCATGCGCTCCGCCAGTCGCGGCGTGTGGATCTCGACCATGGAAAGACGATAGTAGAGATCTTCCCGGAACTGGCGCTCTGCAATCGCTTTGCGCAAGTCCTTGTTGGTGGCGGCAACAACACGCACGTCGACCTTCTGCGGAGCCAGGGAGCCAACGCGCTGTACTTCCTGGTTCTGCAATACTCGTAATAATTTTGCCTGCGTGGCCAGGGGCATGTCGCCGATCTCATCCAGAAACAGCGTGCCTCCACTTGCATGCTCAAACAATCCGGGCTTGTCCCGGTCAGCCCCGGTAAACGCGCCGCGGACATGGCCAAAGAGCTCGCTTTCAAAAAGTGTTTCCACAACGGCGGAACAGTTCAGCACTACGAATTTCCCTTTGGCCGGACTGAGCCGGTGCAGGACCTGGGCAACCAGGTCCTTTCCTGTCCCGGTTTCTCCTGTGATCAGGACCGCCCGGAAGTGGGGAGCAATGCGCCGTATGCGGGAGAACATCTCCCACATCTGCGGGCTGCGTCCTACGATTCCTTCAAACTGCGCGGTCTGGGTAAGATCCGCTTCGGCCTGAATGATCTGTTGCCGCTGCCGCGCGCTCTCAATCAGGCGGCCGATTCTATCTCGCAATACCGCCAATGAAATTGGCTTATTCAGGTAGTCCGCCGCGCCCTTGCGGATCGCTTCCACCGCGGTCTCCGTGGTGTAGTGGGCGGTCATGAGGACCACGTCGATCGCAGGATCAAACTCAGTGATGCGGTCCAGGACCTCAAGGCCGCTCAGATGAGGCATGACCAGATCGGTGAGTACGATCTGCGGCCGGTGCGTGTAGACCAGGTCAAGACCCTGTTCGGGGTCGGAGGCAGTGAAGATCGTGACCTCTGTTTCAGCCAGAGCGCTCGACAGGAATTCAAGACTGTGCGCGTTGTCGTCAATGATGAGCAGCGAAACCAGATTGGGCGTGTCAGTCATCCGTTAATTGTTTGGCCAGGACTATTGATTGTAAAGCGCTCGCAGCCTCGATGTGCGTCTTATAGCGCAGTCGCTGCGCGTGCTAACGCAGCCCACGCAATTACAACGTCGTAACCCCAGGTTTTTCAATACGTTCAACATGGCATTGGGCTTGCAACATGAATGGCATGCAGAGATGCAGCCAGGAAAAGAACTCCGAAGGAGCCACGATGCAGTCGTTGAATGCTTATACGCCGATAGATCAGCCCGCGGTTCGAGTTGAAGCTACTCCGCCCTTTGCCACCCTGAGGGGCGAGGCGCTGGCTCAATTCAACGCCATCACGAAAGAGATCAGCTATGCCAGAGGCTCGCAGCTGTTTCTCGAGGGGCAGGCGTCGCAAAACATCTTTATCCTATCCAGCGGACGGGCCAAGCTCTCGGTTACGTCCCGGGAAGGCAAGATCATGATCCTGAGGGTAGCGGGCGAAGGTGACATTCTGGGACTGGGAGCGGCGCTGGCCGCGAAGATGCATGAGCTTTCCGCCGAAGCGCTGGAACCGTGCCGTGCCAAAGTGATTCGGACCAGGGATTTCATGGCGTTTCTACAAAAATACCCGGAAGCCGCAGCGGAAGCCACGCTCTGCATCCTGAACGAATACCAGACGACTTTCAACAATATGCGCCGGCTGGCCTTGCCCACGACCGTCGCCGGACGGCTGGCGAATCTTCTGCTGGAATGGCAGAACGTCCGCCATGAAACAGGAGACAAGTGCCGACTCACCGTGGCTTTGACTCATGAAGAGATCGCCGGCATGACCAACACCTCGCGGGAGACCGTCAGCCGCGTCTTTCATCAATTCCAACGCGACAAACTCATCGCGGTCAAGGGCGTCTCTTTGACCATTCTCCAGCCACTGGCGCTGGAACAGCTGGCATGCTGAAAGAGTCTTATATGAGTTCCCCTTCAGAGCCCGGTCCGATTCTCCGCAGGACCGCTGTCCTTTGCGTCGATGACTCGCAAAACATGCTGCTGATCTGCCGGAGCATCCTGGAGGCCAGCGGTTATGAAGTCGTTACCGCATCCGATGGCAAAGCGGGACTGGAAGCGCTGGAGCAGCATCCGATCGACGTTGTTGTACTCGACAACAGCATGCCTGGCATGACCGGGACCGAGCTTGCGCATGAGATCAGACAGTCTCATAAAGGCCTGCCCATCTTGATGTTCAGCGATTCGTTTTCAGAGCCGTCCCTGGATTCAGTCGATCTCTTCCTGAACAAGAAACACGGTCCACGGGCCCTCCGGGACGCAGTTGTGTCCCTTCTGGCAGCCCATCCCCGGGCTTGATGAACGTATAGGACCTACTGTCTTACGGCTTCTTCGGAGTCAGGCCACAGGCCTGAGATACTCTGGTCAAATCGAGGCCACTCGGAGAGAACTCGGCGATTTCCGGCCGCTCGTATCCCAGAAATTCTACTTTGAAAATCTGCGCGCCGATTAGCGCACGCGTTGTCCCCTTGTCCATGGCGAGGAAGTGGCCGTTCCAATTCCAGCCGTGATTGCCATGACGATTGTCCACGCGGACCAGCACTTCCATCTGCGGCTGGCCCCACCATCCAGGGCGATTCGGCGGGCCAAGCGTCCGTCCCGGCGTGAATTCGCTGCCTTTATATTTGCCATTTTCGCAAACCAGCTCAATCTTGTATTGGTAACCGCGGTTCTCCGCGGGGGCATTGTCGGAAAGAAGTTCAAACCTGACCGTATGTGCGGCGGTCATCTTGTCTTCCGAGTCAAACACGCGCCAGTTGCCGCCGCCGGTGTTAGTGCCGGTAGGCCCGGTGCGGCCACGTGCCATGGCACGGTCATTGGATCTGGGCCGGTCGCTTTGGACGCCATTATCGCTTTGGGCGAACAGCGGCATTGCGCCTAGGCAAAGCAGCAGACAGCAGGTGAAAACAGTCCGGACGGCGAATCGTTGGTCAAGGCTGAATCGTTGGTCACGGCTATTGACGAAGAATTGCACAGATCTCACGGTTTCCTCCCGGCGCGCTGGGTGTAAGCAGGATTGCTTCAAGGTTAGAACCTCGAAATCGGTAAAAAGTTGTTTGGCGAATTACACAGCACGATAAAATGCATGTTTTTTCGCCCAGATTCATCCATTTTCCAGCTCTTTCCGTTCAAATCAGAGCAGAGATGAAGAATTGTAAACTTGCGTTTTCGATGCGCGGCCAAGCCCCTCTGAACCTTTCTAAACAAATGGCAAAAGCCGAATCCTTCATTTTCATTTATTTAAGGTTCCCATATTTCTGCCGATGTAGGGATGAAGGACCGGTGTTGTCTCGCGCAGTAACAGGGGGAAAAATGGCAATCGACGCAATAGGTCAGGGGAACGGGGCCGATCTGCTGGGCGTGCTCAGCCAGGGCACATCCCAGGAACCGACGTTACAAGCTGCCAGCATGAGTGTACTTAAGATCGCTCTTAATGAAGCCGACTCGACGGCGGCGGCACTTGCCTCCGAGATAAGCAGCGCCGGCAGCCCTGGCGGTCAACTCAATGTTTATGCCTAGGCGGTTGCGGGCGTTCTAAAGTTGTCCAGGAATCACCGCACCATTCGGACCAATCTTTAATATCTTGCGGGCGAGCCGCCCCAGCACCGGATATTCCGCCCATTCTCCCCGTCCGGCCTTGATGCAGTACATAATCGCGATCACCAGCGTGGTGATCCCAACCGCCATGATGAAAAGCCAGAAGATCGGAATCGCAATAAAGAAGGCGACCGGTGGGGCAGCATTCTTGTTCGCGCTGCTAAAGGCAACGGTTGAAAAGATCGTAATCATCCAGCCCACCACCATGACAATCACCAGAACCAGGTGGACGATCTGCAACAGCAGGGCCTGCAAGGCGTGGAACGAGACAAAGCGCGATTCTCGTTTGACCAGAAAAATGATCAGCGGCGCGATCCATCCGCCTATCAGTTGTAATGCATGGGCCAGAGTGGCCATGGTGCGTTCGTCCTGCGTAGGTTCCATAACAATGATGATGGGCCGGTTTTCAGTCTGGGTCAACCATTATGCGCGTGCAGGCAGTTACTGTTTCGCGCTTTCATTTTGACGTCCCAATATGCCAGCGGGGTTGACTTCGAGGCCAGTGATTCGCATTTTGCCGATTGCCGTACGGCAATCGAATGTTTTACAGCCCCGGCTTCTTTTGTGGGATCGAGATATCAAGCGGGGTGACTTTGCCGAAGGTAGTAAGATCGCGGTCAAAATCCTTGGCATTACCGACCACCAGGATGGCGAGCTGCTCCGGATGAATGTACTTCTTTGCCACGCGGTCCACATCCGCGGGTGTGACCTTTTCAATACCGGCGCGGTAGTGTTCCAGGAAGTCCGCGGGGTAGCCATAGAACTCGTACGACATGCGTTCGGCCAGGACTTTTTCGGCGGAGTCGAACTCAAAGATGAATGAGTTCAGGATGGCGTCTTTTGCCTTCTTCAGTTCCTGCGGCTTCACGCCGCCTTTAATCAGATCGCCGATCTGGTGATTCAGCGCATCAATGGCCGCGGCTGTGCTTGCGCTCTTGGTGCCCATGGCGATGCGGACCATGCCCGGATGATCAAATGACGCTCCAACGCCGCCGCCCACCGAATAAGCCAGGCCTTGCTTGGTGCGTATGTTGGCAAACAAGCGGGAGAAAAATCCGCCGCCAAACAGCTCGTTCATGACTTCAACAGCGTAATAGTCAGGGTTGCGGCGGTCGATACCCAGATCGACCATGGTGATGTTGCTCTGGTTGACGTCGTCTTTCGCAATGAAATAAATCCCCGGCTTGGGCGCACGAAAGACGATCTGTGGTTTGGGGAACGGCTCGCCTTTCGGCAGTCCGCCGAAGGCCTTGCGCAGAGTGCCTTCCATGGCAGCGGAATCAAAGTCTCCGGTGATGCCAAGGATCATATTGCTGGGCGCAGCCGTTTGCTGGTGCCACCGGAGCAGGTCTTCTCGCGTGACCGTTTCTATGGTGTAGTACTCCGCCGTGCGCGCATAGGGATTGTCCGTCCCGTACGCCAGCTTTACGGATTCGCGCTGGCTGATCTCGTCCAGGTCGTCATTTCGCCGTGAGATAAAGCTGACAATCTGCTGCTTGGCCAGATCGATTTTTTCCTGGCGAAATTCCGGGTTCTCCAGCAGATCGAGCACCACCGGCAGGACCTGGTCGAAACTCTCTTTCAGCGATGACCACGTAATCGATGTGGAGTCGGAGGTTGCTGAAGCCTCCACCCGGGCCGCGCGGGATTCGAGAAAGTCGTCCAGTTCGTCGCCGGTCTTGGTGGCGGTGCCACCCGTCCGCCATGCGTCGGCATAAAGTGACATCATGCCGGCTTTCTCCGCGGGTTCGTCGCGGGAACCACCGCGAATGCGGATGGCCCCGTCAATCACCGGCAACTCATGGTCTTCCTGAAGAAAGATCACCAGGCCGTTGGCCAGCTCTACTCGACGCGGTTCCTGCGGTTTGAACTGGTGCAGCGGTGGAATGGGGATCTGGTCCCACGACGTTGCCGGAGCGCTGGAAGAATGCGGGGTTGCTTTTCGTGGCGTAGTTTTTTCCGTCTGGCCCAGAGACTGTTTGGGCAACAGCAGTTGGACGCACAGCAGCGCGAAGAATGCCAGGAATAGCCGGAGCCATTTGGTGCTGTTCATTGCTGTGCTCCTTTGGCTGGCGCCGCCGGCTGTGGTGTTTCAGGAGCAGTCTCTTGCGTTTCAATCATGGCCACGGTGCGATTCTCCTCACGGAACGTCTTGTTGGCCACACGCCGGATGTCGGCTTTGGTTACCGCTTCAAGCTGGCTGATATCGCGGAAGATTTCACGCCAGTCTCCGTAGAGCGCCTGGGATTCTCCCAGTTGTACGGCAAGCCCCTGGTTGCTCCCGAGTCCGCGGACCAGGTCCGCTTTGGCGCGCGTTTTGATGGACTGCAACTCTTCGTCGCTTACATCTTCGGTTTTCAGCCGCTCGATTTCCTCGTGGATAGGGCCTGCCATTTCCTGCGCGGTGTGGCCTTTATTGGGAGCGGCAAAAAAATAAAACAGATTTGGATACTTGTTCCCCGGGAAAGAGCCGCCCTGTGCGGCGACAGCGATCTGTTTGTCGCGCACCAGGGAACGGTAAAGGCGAGAGGTGCGCCCTTTGGAAAGTAGGTCCGTCAGCACGTCAAAGACAGGATCGTCCGGGTCGCGGAAGTCGGGCCGATGGTAACCTTCCACGTAGATGGGCTGGCTTTGGTCGTGGATCAGGACTGTACGCAGCGCGTTCTGCGGCGGTTCTTTGATGCGCAAAGGCGCGGGCGCGGGGGCCGCGGGAATCCGGCCAAAATATTTTTCGATCACCGGCATGGCCTCTGATGCCTTTACATCGCCTACCACGGCGACCACGATGTTCGCGGGCACGTAGTATTTATGGAAGAAGTTCAAAGCATCGGTCGCGGAAAACGATTTAAGATCAGAGGGCCAGCCGATCACGGGGCGTCCGTAAGGATGGGCAATGAATGCTGCGCCCAGGAACTGCTCGATCAACCGCCCTTGCGGCGAGCTGTCCGTGCTCATGCGGCGCTCTTCGTAGACCACGTCGCGCTCTTTGTAGAATTCGCGCATCACCGGGTGAATAAAGCGCTCCGACTCCAGGTAAGCCCACAACTCCAGGCGGTTCTGCGGAAAAGAATAGTAGAAGACGGTTTCGTCATTGTCAGTATTGGCGTTCATTCCCACGCCACCCTGACTCTCAATGATTTCTGGAAATTGGTTTGGAACCACGTATTCATCGGCCTTGTCGATCGCTTCTTTCCATGCCTGCTCGCGTTCCGCGACCTTCTTTTCGTCGCGGCCGACGTCTCTCTGGCTCTCTCGCTGGTAGGCCGCGTAGGTTTCTTCCACCCGGGCCAGCGCCAGCTTCTCCGCGGGGAAATTGCGGGTGCCGATTTTGTCCGTGCCTTTGAATGCCATGTGCTCAAACATATGGGCCAGACCGGTGATGCCGGGAACTTCCTGGGCGGAGCCGGCATCCACATGCGTGTAAAAGGAAAAGACCGGAGCTTCCGGACGCTCCATCACGATCGCCGTCAGGCCGTTCGCCAGCTTCTTGACCGTGATTCGCTTCTCGAAAGAAGCGATGTCCTGGGCCTGAAGCGTTAAACCAGCCAGCATCAAGCAAAAGATAAGTGCGAGTCGACGGAGAAAATAAATATTCATAATCACTCAAGAGTCATCGTGTACAAAATCATCGTGGACAAACCAGAGTATAGGGTACCGCGGATGTTTTCAAATAGACGCCATCGCGCCGGCGATGAGCTGTCGACAAAAACCGTGCCATTACCATCCCCCTGGGCCGCGCGTGCACAGGCTTTCCTGTGTGTGACGCCTGAGCTTACAGATTGTGAGCAGGGTTGAGGATGTTCTTGTCGTCTTGTACAACACCCGCCCTGCGCTGATTCCGCGCGGAACCAGGGCATAGCGGTGTCGATAGCTGCTTTGGTTACTTGCGTTCCGGCAATGAACCCAAAATAATATTGCTCTGCGCCTTAGACAGGGTTATAAGTCATTAAGGTCATTTTAAAAACTGCTGTCCAGGTGCCATGCAAGATGTCCAAGCTTAAAGATTTGCTCAAGGAATTGGGTTATTTTACGCAGACCGCGCGTACGGTGGACGCGGTAATGGAGCAGATCGTCCAGCGCCTGCATGACACCATGACGCGCTATAACTGGGTGGGGTTCTACCTGGTGGACAAAGCCAATCCCGGCTTTCTCAACCTGGGTCCTCATGTAGGCAGTTTTGGGCCCCATGAGCGCATTGCTCTCGATAAGGGGCTCTGCGGGGCCGCGGCCTCATCGGGTAAGACGGTCGTGGTGAACGACGTGTCCAGGGACCCGCGCTACATGTCAGGCTCGGAACTGGTGAAGTCCGAGATCGTGGTTCCCATTGTCGTCAAGGGCCGGCTCTACGGAGAAATCGACATCAACAGTTATTTTGTCAATACCTTTGCCAAAGAGGACCAGGAGTTCGTGGAAGCCTGCGCCACGGTCGTTGCTACATTTCTGGAAACAGCCCGGTAAATCTTCTGGGTGACATCAAGCAACCACGACAGATATTTGCCCGTGCTGTTTGCGCGCTGGCGTGACGGTGATTCTACTTTGCATCGATCATTGACCCGCCGTTTGCCAAATTGATTCCGGGTAGCTGGTTTGCTAAGGTCGTAGTCATGTCCGAGCGTTCCCCCGAGCAGACAAGTGACCAGATACGCGAATTGCTCGACTCCCTTTATCGCGTGGATTCAGGACGAATCCTGGCAACTCTGATCCGCTTGCTCGGTGATTTTGATCTTGCCGAGGAGGCGATGCACGAAGCCTTTGCGGCTGCGCTGAGCCTGTGGCCGGGCAGTGAAGTACCCGACAACCCCCGACCATGGTTGATTTCGACGGCCCGATTCAAAGCCATTGATACTCTGCGTCGACGGGCAAGATTTGATGCGTCCCAAGACGAACTGGTGCGACATCTCGAAGCGCAATCGAGTTCGGCGGGAAGGTCCAATGCAGAGGAGAGCCTCGAAGACGACCGGCTGCGTCTGATTTTTACCTGCTGTCATCCCTCTTTAGCGCCGGAAGCGCGCGTTGCACTCACCTTGCGTGAGGTGTGCGGGCTGACAACCGAGGAGATTGCCAAGGCTTTCCTCACCACTCCGAGTACGCTGGCGCAGCGCATTGTTCGCGCCAAGACAAAGATTCGAGAGACACGGATTCCGTACGAGGTGCCGACGCCGCAGGAATTACCGGAGCGACTGGGCGCGGTGCTTCATGTCATCTATCTCGTCTTTAACGAGGGCTATTCGGCTGCGGCGGGAGCGGAGGTAACGCGGGCCGAGCTAACCGGCGAGGCGATTCGATTGGGACGACTACTGACCGAACTCCAGCCAGAGCCGGAGGTCATGGGTTCTGAAATCATGGGTTCTGAAATCATGGTCCCGGAAATCATGGGTTCGGAGATCATGGGCCTGCTTGCCCTGATGTTACTCCAGGAATCCCGTCGCGCCGCCAGAACCTCGCCGACCGGAGAGCTGATTTTGCTGGAGAACCAGGACCGCTCGCTCTGGAACCGGGAGCAGATCGCGGAGGGAGTGGCATTGCTGGAAAAAGCCAAAGCCCTGGGGTACCGTGGGAAGTCCCGCCGCTTCGGCGCCTACACACTGCAGGCTGCGATTGCGGCCGTTCATGCGGAGGCGGAATCGGTCGCCCGGACCGACTGGCGGCAGATTGTTGCGCTTTACGACCGCCTGGTACGAATTCACCCTTCGCCAGTGGCACAGCTGAATCGTGCCGTGGCCATTGCCATGCGCGATGGTCCAGAGGCCGGCCTGGCGCAGATCGACGCGGTGTTGGAACATGGCGAATTGGCAAATTATTACCTGGCGCATTCAGCCCGTGCGGATATGTACCGCAGGCTCGGCAGGACAGCTGAGGCTCGGGCGTCTTATGAGAAGGCTCTGGCGCTGACCCAACAGGAACCGGAGCGGCAATTCCTGCAAGAGCGGATTCGGCAGCTAAAATAAATATTGGAGTTCGCTGTCGATTTTCCGTCTCCCCATCGACTATAGGACGAAAGAACGATGAGCTACGGTTCCTGAGTGAAACAGGAAACAAGTCATCGGAAACAAGTCACAGGAAACAAACCACAGAAAACAAGGAGAAAAAATCATGCCACAGTATCTGATTGCTAACTACCTCCCCGACGACTTCGACCCGTCCACCGTAACCGAAGCGATGATCGAGGAGATCCACGCGCTCAACCGCGAAATGATCGCTTCCGGCGCCAGGAAGTTCGCTTGCGGAATTTCCCCGGCCAGCAACGCGAAGACGCTGCGGAAGCAGCCCGACGGCAGGGTGCTCGTCACCGACGGACCGTACATCGAGACCAAGGAGCACATGGGCGGATTCTGGATACTGGAAGCCGCCGATCTGGATGAGGCACTTGCATGGGCGAAGAAGGCTGCCATCGCCTGCAACGTGGCGGGCGAGGTGCGCGAGCTTCTTTTCTACCCGGACCCGAAGGGAGCAACGGAATAGTCTCACCCGCCGCGCCTTGGGAATATGCACCGTCTTGACCATGGGATGAACGAGCCACCTTCCCATTCGCACATCCCGAAGACGTTGCATATTTTGCACGTTGACAACCTGCCTGGGATATGGAGAAACTAAACGCCGCAGTTACTTGACTGAAATGAGGATTGGCCCATGAAAGCGCTTTGTCTGTTCCTGATGCTAGCGAGTGCCAGCGCATTTGCCTCCGGAGGTACTCTCACCTCCTACACCACCATCTACAACGGAATGACCCGCTACTATGATGTGTATGTTCCCGCCATGGTGGCGCCTAACGCGGCGTTGTGGGTCATGTTGCATCCGACGACGCAAGGGACGGCGACGACGCCGCCGGGCGAGTTTGACCTGGGGCCGATGGAAGCGCTCGCCGATGCGAACAAGTTCATCGTTCTATGGCCGATCTCGACCTATGTTGAGACCAACCAATCCTGGTTCTGGGACGCTTACTTCCTCTGTTACATATGGACGGTGTGCCCGGATGACTCAGGCTTCATCCGGTCGCTGATCGTGCAGGAGAAGATCCAACATCCGCGGATCACGAACGTCTACGTGGCCGGCATGTCGAGCGGCGCCTTTATGGCGCATCGCGTCGGCGTCGACTCCGCGGATTTGGTGTCGGCCGTGGGCGCAGCCAGCGGGCAGATTTACGCCGAGGATACAACCAATACGATGCCCGAGCCGGTGAAGCCTGTTGCCGTGCTGATGCTGAACGGCGATGCGGATACCGTGGTGGTATATTGCGGCCAGACCGGACATGGGTGGGGCCACTCGAGCTTCCCCGCCAGCGACGTTAGTCTCGATTACTGGGCGCACGCGAATGCATGTAAACAACTTTTGCTGCCACTCTGTACCGCCAACGGACAGGCCACGGAAGTGACTGAGGAAACCTGCGGAAATGTCACATTCATGCGCGAGCAGGGAGTCGGCCATATGTGGGTGGCGGGAACCGAAACCGTCATGTGGAATTTTTTTAGCGCGAATGCGAGATAAAGCATGACTTGGTCGAGGCGTTCTGGCTGAAGATATTTCCGATAACGTTGGGTGGTGAAAAACGATTGTTCGCCAAGGGCACGATCACGGCGGCATTCAAGGTGACGGAAAGCGCAGTCACGTCGAAAGGCGTCATTATCGTGAATTACCAGCGTGCCGGCGCAGTCCCAACCGGAAGTCCATAAAGAGTCGGGCCGTGTGGCCCCGGTGGCGGTCTCCTTGACGGGATAGGAGAGAAGCGCATACACTCCTTTCCCAGATAGGAGAGGGCCCCTCAACCAATGACGAAACCGGTTGCACTCCCGCAGGGCACGCTCGAGATGCTCATCCTCAAGGCGGTCTCACTCGGCCCGCTGCATGGCTACGGCATCCTGCTGCGCATTCAGCAGATTTCCGGCGAGCGCCTCGAAATCCTGCAGGGTTCCTTCTACACCGCCATCTATCGTCTTGAGCGCCGGGGCTGGATCAAAGGCGCGTGGGGTGAGTCGGAGAACAATCGCCGCGCCCGCTTTTACTCGCTCACCGCTGCCGGTACGCGTCAGCTCAAGGCCGAGACCGCCAAGTGGACCGACATGGCCGCTGTCGTCGCCGGCATTCTCAGCAAGAAGGCGGAGGAGAGATGACATATGAGTCTTCTCGCTGCAATTCGTAAGCTCAAGCACTCCATCGCGCCACGCACCCACAGCGACGTGGAAGAAGAGTTTCGGTCTACCCTCGAAGCCTACCAGGAAGATTTAATCCGCCAGGGCCTTTCCGAAGAAGAAGCGCGCCGCAAAGCCCGCATCGACCTCGGCCGGCCCGCCGCCCAAAACGAAACTTACCGCCACGCCATCGGCCTCCGCCTCTTCGATGAGCTAGGCGGAGACATCCGCTACGGACTCCGCGGGTTGCGCCGCAACCCCGGCTTCGCCACCGTCGCCGTGCTCTCACTGGCGCTCGGCATCGGCGCCACCACGGCGATGTTTTCACTGATCTACGCCGTCCTGCTGCACCCGTTTCCCTACGCCGACGCCGACCGCATCGTGAATCTCTTCGGGCTCACCGAGAGTGCGGCGGGCCCATCTTTCAGCTGGTTAGGCCTCAGCAAGGCAGACTTTGATGACCTGGGCCGTGCCGCCCCGATTGATTCAGTGCTAGGCTTTAACCCCACACAGAAGGAGATCACCGGCGCGCTGCCGGAAGAGATCGCGTGCACCTACCTCACAGAGAATGCAGGGGCTTTTTTGGGTGTGCACCCGCTTCTCGGCCGCAACATTGAGCCATCCGATGCGGAGAACGGCGGCCACTCCGTGGTGGTTCTTAACTACCGCTTCTGGCAGCGCCACTTCGGCGGCGATCCCCACGTTATCGGCCAAACGCTGGAAATGAATCATGCGCCCTACACCATCATTGGCGTGATGCCGCGCAGCTTCGCATTCAATGACATGACCGACGTCGCCGATGTCTACCTGCCAGCCACCTTGATGCAGCATCTTCCTGACGTTCCCATTCCACAGTATTTGCCGTGGATCAAGCTCCGGCCCCACGTTACACCTGCGGCCGCCAAGGCCGTGCTTGAGCCCCTCGTGCTCCAGATTACGAAACAGAAGAGCTTTCCCGGCGGCTTGCATTTAGGGCTGCAGCCCATCCTCTGGATTTTCCAGGAGAATACCGGCCACACCCTGAAGCTTCTTCTTGCCGGCGTTGTGCTCCTGCTGATCATTGGCTGCGCCAATTGCTCCATCCTTCTCCTGGCCCGTGGCCGCACGAGAGGGCATGAGCTCGCCATCCGCAAGGCCATTGGGGCCAGCCGCTGGCGGATCGTCCGCCAGTTGCTGGTGGAAGCCATCGTCATCTCCTGTACTGGCGCGGTCCTTGGCGTTGCTGCGTCGTATTGGCTGGCAAAGCTTCCCATGGTGCTTTCTCCGGATTCCTTTCCGGCAGAGTCCTTCATCCGCATCAACGCTCCCATCCTGGCGTTCTCCGTTGCGCTCGCGCTGCTCTGCGGCATGCTTTTCGGTCTTGTCCCTGCATTGCGTCTCTCGCGGCGCGATTCCGCGCCTATGCTCCCCGGGCGGCAGACCGGCGTTGTGGCTGCTCCGGCAAAGCGCCGCTGGAGCGTTCTCATCGCCGCGCAAGTCGCGCTCACACTGCTTCTCATGGCCACAGCAGGAACCGCGATCCGCAGCTTTCTTGGGCTGATGCGGACGCAGCTTGGCTACGATCCCACAAATGTCATGAGGCTCGGCATCATCCTGCACAACCATGCCCTCGGCGAGAAGGAGGGCATTCCGTCGCGCGAAGCGCGCACAGCTTACATCGAGCAGATCAGGGACAAGATCGCATTCGTACCCGGCGTCTCCACTATCGCTGTCGGCGTCGATGCCACACCGCCCTACACTGGCGCTGAGAGGTCCTTCGAGATCGACGGAACTGAAGATCGCGAGCAGGCGCCCGCGCGTGTGATGCTGGTGGACCAGCGATATTTCGCTGCGCTCCGAATCTCTTTGCTTCAGGGTCGCATCTGGAATACGGATGAAAACACCGGCGGAGACTTCATCGCGGTGGTCAATCATGCTTTCGCGGCGCGCTATCTCTCTTCGTCCAACGCCCTGGGTCGGCAGCTACGCATTCCGGGTCTCACACCTCAGACTCGGTACCAGGTCGCCTCGGCGCAAAGCACCGCCTGGCGTCACATCATCGGCGTGGTCGGCGATGCGCGCAATGACGGCCTCGAACACCCGGTGGCCCCCGCCATCTACCTTCCCTCCACCACCGTGATGCGGCCCTACGCGCAATTCTTCGTCCGCACCCAGCGCGATCCGCTCACGTACCTGCAGTCCATCCGCGCTGCTGTCGCGTCCGTCGCTTCCGGCCAGACGCTTTCCAACAGCGGTTTCAACGGCACTCTTACCCTGAATGAAGCCATCGAGCGCGACGGACAGTACCGCAGCCAGCGGCTCTTTTCCGTATTGTTTAGCGTCTTCTCTGCCATGGCGCTGGCGCTCGCGCTGGTCGGCATCTTCAGCCTGGTCGCTTACAGCGTTGCGCAGCGCACTACGGAGTTTGGCGTCCGCCTGGCGCTTGGCGCGCCGCGCAAGCACGTCCTCTGGGTCGCCGCGCGCATCGCCCTGGTCAGCGCGGCCGCGGGCATTGTCATCGGCCTTGCCTTGGACAGCTTTCTCGGAGCCGTCCTTGCCCACTGGATGCAAAACGCCTTTGCCTCAGGCAGTCTGTTCGCAGCCGCCGCGCTCCTCGCTCTCAGCGCACTCCTCGCCTGTCTGTTGCCTGCCCGCCACGCCATCGCCGTCGCACCCGCCGAAGCTCTGCGCAATGAATAAAGCGTGTCCCATTTGACCAGAGCGTCAGAGCATCAGAGCATCAGTGACTCACAGATTCTTCTGACGAGGCTAAAGCGGTTTAGCAAACACTGTGCGGATCTTTGGGACGAAATTGACAAGCTGGGAGTGGCCTCCATCACGACACAACCTCCTAACCTAAACTGTTCTTAGCCTCTGTCATCTCGTCTATAACAACGCCGTCGTTGTTATAGACGAGATGACACGGTCCGGCACGCCACGTCGAGTGATGAGTTTTATTCCTTGGGGCTATCGTCTGCGGCATCCTACCCCTCTGATGTCCTCTGAAAAGTCGCAAGGACATGCTGGCGGGACGGAATTTGTATGGCATTCAATCACTACACAATTTTCTAAACTGCTCTAAAAAAATGGAGTAGCTGTCGATTGTCGACCTCCCGAACGACTATCTGACAGAAGGATGAGCTGCGGCTCTGAGTTACGGCAAACAAGGAGTCACAGGAAACAAGGAGGAACTGATGAAATACATCTGCCTGGGATACCTCGAGCCAGGAAAATTCGCAGGGATGACCGAGGACGAGCGACACGCAGTGCTCGACGAATGCTTTGAGCACAACGACCACCTGCGCGCCAACGGACATCTTGTCGCCGAAGTACCTCTTCAGCCTCCGGAGACCGCGTTGACCCTGTACTGGAAAAACGGCAAAGTCGCGACGACGGATGGCCCCTATGCGGAAACCAAGGAACAGCTTGGCGGCATTCAAATCCTTGAGGCGCGAGACCTCAATCATGCCGTTCAGCTTGTCTCACAGCTTCCAGGCTTTAAGTATGGACTTGGACCGATTGAGATACGGCCGGTTGCGGATTTGAGCGAAATCATAAAGGAGAGCGAGCGGCGACGGCGAAAAGATACCTCGCGATGATCTTGCTGCGGCATTTATGAGATGGGTAATAGTCTTAACGATGGAAATCGTGAGCACTGTGCGAAAACGAACAGCGTTTGAACCTTGCGCCGTCAAGATGTACTTATTCGCAGTTGGTTTGTCAAAAGCAATGCGCTACGATAAATCTGGGCGCTCCAGGGTGCTCGCAGCAAAGTTCTTTGAAAAATAGGATCGGCTATTGGCTTCTGGCGTTGGTTTCTGGTTTGTGTGCAAGTGGTTCGTGAACGGTAAACTGCGATTCGCCGGTGGGACACTTCACTGTCTTAACCAAAGAGTTCACCTCACACGCCGGGGTGGGAGTCGGGTGACCTGGGGTGTGAGTGGGGTGGAATGGCGTGGAACAGGGGGTGGCAGGGAGGGGGGGAAGGGCTTCTAAGGTTCAAAGGTTCAGGAGCCATCTTCGACCGTCTGTGCAAATCTGGGGCGGTTCTGGTCAGCTGCGGCTACCCCTTGGGTTCCGGGACAAACTGATATCCCAATCCGCGCACCGTTAGCAGGTGCCGTGGCTTGGACGGTTCTTTTTCGATATACCGCCGCAGGCGCACGATGAAGTTATCGATGGCGCGGGTGTCGGTGTCTTCCTTGAGGTCCCAGACTTTTTCCAGGACCTCTTTGCGGGAAACGGGACGTCCGCTACAGCGGATGAGGTAGCGGAGCAGCTCCATCTCCATCAGCGTAAGTTGAAAAACCTGCTGGCCGTTGCGCAGTTGCAGTCGTTGAAAATCAACTGTCTTGCCGTCAAAACTGAATTCTTCCGGCTCATCGGAAGGACGGAGCGCAGGCACGTCTGCCGTTTGTGACCAGAGCTTGCGTCGCAGCAGGCTGCTGATGCGCGCGATCAGGATGTCCAGGTTAAAAGGCTTGGGCAGGTAGTCATCGGCGCCGGACTCAAAGCCTTTGAGCACATCTTCCGGACGCCCGCGGGCCGTGAGCATCAGCACAGGCGTATAGTTTCGCGACTGGCGCAGCTCGCTGGCCACCAGGAACCCGTCTTTGGCGGGAAGCATCACATCCAGCACGACTAGGTCAAAGGTTTCGTGCTCCTTGAGCAGACGTTTCAGCGCGTCTTCTCCGTTCCCGGTGACCTCCACGGCATGGCCTTCAGCTTCCAGGTTGAAGCGCAAGCCCTGGGCAATGTGCGACTCGTCTTCCACCACCAGGATGCGACTCATACCCGATAGACCCGTGGAAGGCGAATGGTGAAGGTGCTGCCCTGACCTTCGCCTTCGCTCTCCGCAAATGCCTCACCGCCGTGGCGGCGCACGATGGAGCGCACAATGAAAAGTCCAAGGCCAGTGCCTTTGACCTGTCCGGTAGAAGGGCTCTGTACGCGGTAAAAGCGTTTGAAAATGCGTTTGAGTTCCGCGTTGGGGATGCCAACGCCGTTGTCGCGGACGCGCAGCAGCACCGTGTCGATGTCCGGCGTGAGCACGTCCACCACAATCGCGGGTTGCGGGCCTGAGTATTTGACGGCGTTCTCCATGAGGTTCGCGACAGCCGTTCGCAATTCCTCTTGATTGCCCAGAAGCGTGATAGGGCCGGCCGGCTCGGAACCGAAACGCAGAGATTCGGCGGGCAGTCCATGGCGCAACCGGGACAGTTCCAGGCATTCATGGATGATGGCGGTGAAGTCGACCTGTTGCCAGTTCCTGCGTGCGTTCCGCTGGCGCACCTCGCCGGCGCGAAGCACCTGCTCCACCGTGCCCAGAAGGCGGTCTGTGTCTTCGAGCATCAGGCGATAAAAATCACGACGCTGATCTTCGCTCAGCGGACGCCGCTCGAGCGTCTGAAGATACAAGCGCAGGGAAGTGATGGGCGTTTTCAGTTCATGCGTGACCGCGTTAAGGAAGCTGTCCTGCTGTTCGTTCCTGCGGATTTCGCGGACCAGAAAAATGGTGTAGAGGACCAGACCGGCGATGATCAGTCCGAAGAAAATCGTACCGAGCACCAGCGGCACTACCTCACGCCAGTTATGGACCATCCAACTGACGTTGAGGTAAAGCGCCAGGGCCACCAGGCAGACGCCCAGGGTGATAAAAAACGCGACTGCTTTAGCGCGGCTGGTAATGCGCATGGCTGAAAGGAATTGTAGCGGAATCAGTGCAGGCAAAGCTCAGCAATTAACGTTGAGCTTTGCCAGGCTGAATATTCCGAGCGGGTCTAGTCGTCGCCTGAAGTCGCCGGGGAGAACTGTTCAATCGGCACCTTGGCCGGTTTGATTTTTACGGCGTCTTTCAGTTTGGGGGCTTTAACGTCCCAGGCCAGGCCCACCGCACGCAGGGCGCAGATGCCGTACCAGTTCAAGTCGACCTCATACCAGGCAAGGCCGTGGCGGGCCGCTTGCGGATGAGCATGATGATTGTTGTGCCAGCCTTCTCCAAACGTGAGGATGGCCACCCAGAAGCTGTTCTTGGAGGTGTCGCCGGTGAGAAAGCGTTGCGATCCCCACATGTGCGTTGCTGAATTTACCAGCCATGTGGCATGAAGGCCAACAACGGTGCGGACAAAGATGCCCCACATCATGATTGACCAGCCACCCAGGGCAAGCAGAACGATTCCCAGAACCGTGATCGGAACCCAATGCCATTTGCTGATGAAAGTATGAAACTTGTCTTTGCGCAGGTCCGGAATATAGGGAAGCAGGGCGTCAGAGTGATTGTGCAAAGTCCGGCCGGTCATGATCCAGCCCATGTGGGACCAGATGCCGCCGTCGCGGGGAGAATGCGGGTCGCCTTCGACGTCAGTATTCTGGTGATGGACGCGATGCGTCGCTACCCAGAAAAACGGTCCGCCTTCCAGTGCCAGAGTGGCGCAGACGGTGAGGAAATATTCCATCCACTTAGGCGTCTTGTAACCGCGGTGCGTGAGCAACCGGTGATATCCCATGCCGATACCAAGGCTTCCGGAAACCCACCACAGCACAACAGCGATCGCCAGCGCTTTCCAGGTGAACATGAAGAGCGCAATGATTGCTCCAACGTGGAATGCGCCCATGAAAAAAGTTGTCATCCAGCCGATTGGCTCGCGAAAAGTTCTGTCGTTTTTAAGGCTCACGGTTACTAGGTCTCCCAGGTGAATTTCTTTCCTTGGTATTTGATTCCAAGCGTATCAGCCGGGAGGGCAAGTGATTGTAATAGTTGTGTAATCCATGAGACAGCGGCGCCAAGTTGAAGATAGGACAAAGGTACTGCCGTCGATTTCAGAATCGCATCCGGGTTTTTCCGCCAGCATTTGACGTCAAAATGAAGCTGAGGAAGTTATGATTTTGGCGTCCGGAAATTTGCGCCAATGAGCGTTTGATTAGGATTACCCGGCAGTCCTATCTGCGGCGCTGCAGGATGGAGATATTTCCTTTTTGCGCAAGACGCATCAAGACACAAGAACTCTACAGACCACGATAAATTCCTCCGTCCACCAGGATGGTCTGTCCGGTGATGTAAGAGGCGCGCTCTGAGGCCAGCCAGACGATGACGTCGGCTATTTCTTTGGGATCGGCTAGGCGTTTTACAGGAATTTCCACGGCCCAATTCTCGCGGATTGCCTGCTGAGTAGTGCCTGCGGCCAGGGCCCGGACTCCAGCCAGTTCCTGCAGGCGTTCGGTCGCCGTATAACCAGGTGCGACGTTGTTCACCAGGATGCCGTCTTTCCCGAATTCGTTAGACAAGCTCTTGACCAGGCCCACCACCGCCGCGCGAACCGAGTTGGACATGATCAACTCGGCGATTGGCTGTTTCACGGAAATCGACGTGATGGTGATGATGCGGCCCCAGCGATGACGCTGCATATGGGGAATGACAGCCTTGGCCAGATGGACCACGCTCATGAAATTCAAATCCTCGGCCTTGCGCCATTCATCCGGGGTAATTGACAGGAAGTTCTTGGCGGGAGGGCCGCCGGCATTGGTTACGCAGATATCGATGCGTCCAAACCGTTTGACCACCTGTTCGATAAAGCGCGAGACGGCAGGGCCGTCGGTCACATCCAGTGGCTCCGCGTAGACCTCGGCGCCGGTCCCGCTGCGTATTTTGTCAGCCGCTTCACGCAGAGTCTTTTCTGTGCGCGCGCACATCGCCACCTGCGCGCCTTCGCGTGCAAATGCTTCCGCCGTGGCCAGACCTATTCCCTGACTGGAAGCGGCCACAATCACGCCGCGGCCTTTGAGTCCAAGATCCATTTTCTTTTTCTCCGTGGCTAGTGTTCTGGAGCAGGTAAGGTTCCCGTATATACCTGCCCTGGCGTGCCGGCCTTGATCTTGTTCTTTTCAAAGCAGGCTTTAATTCTACGGCGCAGGTCCCGTGATATGTGGTGTTGGCTCCCGGGCTTGACCTTGACCGTGACCAGGTAATCCACCTCGCGTCCATGCATGCGTTCAATGCCGTGGACCACCGGCGCGGAGACCAGATCTTTCTTGTGTTCGTCATCGCTGCCGAGGTCCTGGGCAACTTCCTGGAGTATACGCACGACTCGCTCACTGTCCTCGCTGTAGTCCACGGCTACATGCAAACTTACCTGCGACCAGTCGCGGGTCATGTTGCTGACAATTTGAATATTGCTGTTGGGGACAATGTGAAGCGTGCCGTCAGAGTCACGCAAAGCGGTGGTCCTCATGGTGATCGCCTCAACTGTCCCGCTAACGCCGGCAACGCGGACGGTGTTGCCCACTTCATACTGGTTCTCCACCAGGATGAAGAACCCATTGATCACGTCTTTCACCAGGGTTTGAGCTCCGAAGCCGATGGCCAGACCAGCGATACCCGCGCTCGCCAGCAATGGTTCGATGTTGATGTTGAAGGCATCTTTCAAGGCCGACATGCCGGTCCAAAACACGATCAGAAATATCCCGGTGCTGCGTATTATGCCTACTACGGTGCGAACCTGTTGTGCGCGCGCTGTGCCGTGGGCCTGGCTTTTCTCGCTGAGCGACACCACTTTTCGCGTAATCATGACCAGCACGCGGACAAAAATAAATGCCAGAAACAGGATCAAAGCCAGCTTGGGCGCGCGGTCCCGGGTCCACGCAACCAGGTAGTTGTGCCACTCATGCCAGATGTTGCTGAAGTTAAGATCCATAAGTGTGAATACCGACCCCGTCGGATTATAGTCGAGGCCGGGAATGTTTATAATCACTGCATTGATCCATTTAGAGGCATTGATCTCTTAGAGAGGTTGGCGTGTCCAAGATACTGATTGTTATTGCCGGAACCTTATTGTTAAGCGGTGTGACGTTTCATCTGGTCCCCGCAAGGGCTGTGGCGGCGCAACGGGCCTCGCAGGACGAATCCGAAGGCGCAAAAGAAATGCGCGAACGGATGGCCCGCGAAGCCAACGCCAAGCGGCAGCAAGACATCCGCGATGACACGGCGAAGCTCTTCCAGCTCGCCACCGAGTTGAAAGCCGCGGTGGACAAGAGTAACGAACACGTATTGTCGCTTGATGTTGTGCGCAAAGCGGAAGAAGTAGAAAAGCTGGCCAAGAAAGTGAGAGAAAAGATGAGGGATTCCATTAACTTCCCAACTCCGAGTGATCTTTCGCCACGCAACTTCCCCAACCATCCGTAGCGACCATAAAAAAAGCCCGCTTGCGGCGGGCTTGCCAGGTGCAATTGAAATCAGAATCACGCCTTGGCGTTGGACTCTTTCTGAGCGCCGATCCTCATCCCGTAGAATGATCGCCACACAAAGACGATGGAGATCGCGAAGAAAAGAACGGCCAACCCAGTGGTTAGATGTCCGCCCGTACCTTGCGCCTTCGTCAGTTTTACCGCTAGTTCCACGGCAAGAAGTCCGAACAGCGTAGTGAACTTGATCACCGGGTTCAGGGCCACGGATGAGGTGTCCTTGAACGGGTCACCCACGGTATCACCTACGACGGTTGCATCGTGGAGTGGCGTGCCTTTCTGCTTCAGTTCGACCTCAACCACTTTCTTGGCGTTGTCCCACGCGCCACCGGCATTGGCCATGAAGATCGCCTGATACAGTCCGAAAACGGCGATCGAGATCAGGTAGCCGATGAAGAAATAAGGTTCAACAAAAGCGAAGGCCAGTGTGGAAAAGAACACCGTCAGGAAGATGTTGAACATTCCTTTCTGCGCGTACTTAGTGCAGATTTCCACCACTTTCTTGCTGTCTTCAACGGAAGCTTTCACCACGCCTTCGAGCTTAATGTTCTTTTTGATGAACTCCACGGCGCGGTATGCGCCCGTGGTCACGGCTTGAATGGATGCGCCGGTGAACCAGTAAATGATAGCGCCGCCGGAGATCAGACCCAGGACAAAAGGTGCGTGCAGAAGAGAAAGGTTGGAGGTGTACTGCGGCTTCAATCCGTCGGTGAGGCGCAGCATGATCGAGAAGATCATGGTGGTAGCGCCCACTACGGCTGTGCCGATCAGCACCGGCTTGGCTGTTGCCTTGAAGGTGTTGCCCGCGCCGTCGTTTTCTTCCAAGAGATGCTTGGCGCGTTCAAAGTTCACGTCAAAACCAAAGTCCTTTTTGACTTCCGCTTTCACGTTTGGCACCTGCTCGATCAAGGACAACTCATAGACGGACTGCGCATTGTCCGTGACTGGGCCATAGGAATCCACCGCGATGGTTACCGGTCCCATGCCCAGGAAGCCGAAAGCCACCAGGCCGAAAGCAAAAACCGCCGGCGCGAGCATGGTAGCACCCAGTCCATGGGTGCTGACGTAAAACGCGATGCCCATCAGGGACACAATGCTGATTCCCAGCCAGTACGCAGAGAAATTGCCGGCCACAAGACCGGAGAGGATGTTGAGCGAAGGGCCGCCTTCTTCCGATGACGTCACCACTTCTTTTACATGCGACGAATGAACGGAAGTGAATACTTTCACCAGTTCCGGAATGATCGCGCCGGCTAACGTGCCGCAGGAGATGATGCTGGAAAGCTTCCACCAGAGCGTGGAATCCCCGCCTAACTCCGGAATCATCAACTTGGACACCACGAAGGTGATGGCAATGGAAACAATGGAAGTGAGCCAGACCAGGGAGGTCAGAGGCGTTTCAAAATTCATGGTGTCAGAGTTGCCGTACTTGGCTTTGGCGATGGCTTCATTAACGAAGTAAGACAGCGCGCTGGATACGAGCATCATGATGCGCATCACGAAGATCCAGACCAGTAGTTGCACCTGCACTTTGTGATCGTGCACGCCGAGCAAGATAAAGGTGATCAGGGCCACGCCAGTCACGCCGTAGGTTTCAAAACCGTCGGCGCTGGGGCCGACGGAGTCACCGGCATTGTCTCCGGTGCAGTCGGCGATCACGCCGGGATTGCGGGCGTCATCTTCTTTGATCTTGAAAACGATCTTCATCAAGTCGGAGCCGATGTCGGCGATTTTGGTGAAGATGCCGCCGGCAATACGGAGTGCAGCCGCGCCCAGGGATTCGCCAATCGCGAAGCCAATGAAACAAGAACCCGCGTAGTCAGCGGGGATGAACAACAGAATGCAAAGCATGATCAGCAGTTCGACGCTGATCAGCATCATGCCAATACTCATTCCGGCTTTCAGCGGAATGGCATAGATCGGATAGGGCTTGCCGCGCAGTCCGGCAAATGCGGTCCGCGAGTTGGCGAAAGTATTCACGCGGATACCAAACCAGGCGACGCCGTAGCTGCCCGCAATGCCCACCAGGCTGAACGCCAGGATGATGACGACCCGGCTGATGGCATTGTGTTCCAGCACGCCGAAGTACAGAACGATGACTACAGCGATGAAGACCTCGAGGATCAGAATGAATTTGCCCTGCGTGACCAGATACGTCTTGCACGTCTCATAGATAAGTTCCGAGACTTCCTTCATCACGCGATGCACGGGGGCGTTCTTCAACTGCATGTAGATGATCAGGCCAAAGAGCCCGCCCAGAGCGCAGAAGATCAATCCGATTTCGAGCAGGTTATAGCCGTTGATCTTGCCGTCAAGGAACGAAACTTTTTTCATGTCGGGCAGCGTCAGGTCGGCTTCACCTCCGGATTCATTCGACGGTGCGGCGGTCGCTTGCTCCTGGACCGCGCCACTCTGGGTGCTGGCTGCTGAAGCGATTTGAGATGTTGGTTGTGCTGCTTGACCCTGCTGGGCGGCTGCCAGGGGAAGCGCGAACGCCAAAACGGCCATGAGCGCCAGTATCCGGCGCGCGGAAATTACGCGGCCCATCGGGCCCGTTGTGAGCCAGGTGTGCATAAGAATTCCTCCAAAGAAGTCTAAAAATGTGGACTTTGAATGAACCACGACTTACCGGTAAATTCCTGAAACGCGCTTCCACATCAAGAACAGTGGTTGAGGTTTGGCCGCGTCGGAACAACTGCAATGGCTGCTTAGATATACGTACAATCAGCCAATACAGTAAACCAGCTTTTATAACATGTTAGAGAAGGCTGGTCAAACTAGCCGTGCAGGCGTTGGAAACGCCTGACAACGAGCACTCAAAAAAATGCGGAGGGTCGAAGAAAGTACTTCGTCGCCTCCGCATTATGCGCAAACAGAAAAACTTATTGCAGGTCGATATCGCCGGAACCGGTGTGCACATCGAGCAGTACACCACCGTTGCCGACCTTGCCCTGGATGTGATTGTGCCCCATCTGGCCCTGCGTGGTTACAGGACGTTTAACGTTCAAAGTGCCGGAAGAGGTTCGGGCGTCAATGTTGAAGTTGGCCTGTGCAGGGACCCTGAGCGTAATGTTGCCTGAGCCAGCGCCCAGACGCCAATCACTGGTCGGTTCACCTTCCGCTTGAATGTCACCGCTGCCGGCGTCGGCGCGCAAGCCGCCTTTGACGCCATGCAATTTGATATTGCCGGAGCCGGTTTCAGCCCGCACGCTTCCAGATGCTCCAACCTGGTGCACTTCCACGTCCCCGCTGCCGGAGTTAGCGACAACTTCACCCGCAACGCCCTCTGCGTGGATATTGCCGCTTCCGGTCTGCGCGAACAGGGCGCCGTGAATGGAGTCGATCTTCAGGTCGCCCGACCCGGAACTGACGCGCGTATCCGCGGAAATATTCTGGACCGTGACATTGCCGGAGCCAGTCTTGGCAGAGAGCGGAAGTTTCAATCCGCTGATCATCTCGTCGCCTGATCCCGTGTGGGACGTCAGGTGGGTCTGTGCGGGCACCGTCAGATCGTAGTCGATGGAAATGTTGCGAAACAGGTCATGGTCCTCGTTCCTCCCGATATGGATGATGTTGCCCGTTTGCTCCACCGGAGGGTTCTGTTCAATGCGGCGGACCTTTTCCTCCGGGTTGCCGCCGAACAGCCATGAGTTGCCGGCATGAATCTTGGCGGACACATACACCGTGTCACTGCTACCGGTATGGACCGTAATGTTTCCGGACCCGGAGGCTACGTCCAAGTCCACATTTCCGGAGACTTTCAACGTGCGTTCAAAGTGGCCGGTCGTGGCCGCGCTGAGGGGCAGAGCTGCCAGTCCCAGGATTGTCAGGAGAAGGGCCAAATGCTTGGCTGATTTCATGGTTCCCTCATTTCTAGAAAATAGCAATTGGCAAATGGCAATCGGTAAGTGGCCCTTTAAGTCTTAGGGCTTGCCGATTATCTCCAGAAGGATGAGACATGCCGCATCAATCTGCTTTAGCTGGGCTAATTGCCAATTGCTATTTGCTAAAGGCCGCTCTTCCACCCGTTCTCCACGCTAAAGCGGGGAGAACTAAATTTGTATTCCCTAACGCTCTGGCCATTTATTGCAGAATGACCTGAGCGCCTTCTTTCAAGCCGGAGAGCAACTCAGTCTTGGAGCCGTTGGAAATTCCCACCGTTACCGCGATTTTTTTCCTGCCGTCTTTCTGGCCTGGTTCGGGCACTTCCACGGACGCTTTGCGGTCTTTGTCGTAAATCAGAGCGCCTTCGGGGACCATCAGGATGCCCTTGTGCTCTTCCATCAGAATTTCAGCATTGGCTGTCATCTGCGATTTTAGTTCGCCTTTGGAGTTATCAATCGACGCCCGAACTTCAAAGGTGGTTACGTTGTCCTTTTCAACTCCCATCGGGGAGATCTTGGTGACCTTGCCGGAAAACGTGCGGTCTTTGTACGACTCAACCTTGATCCGTGCCGGCTGGCCGAGATAAACCTTGCCGATATCGGATTCATCCACTTTGCCTTTTACGTAGACCTCGCGGGTGTCACCCAGGGTCATTACCAGCGTGGCGGATGAGCCCAGCACCAGGATGGAACTGACGGCGTCGCCAACTTCAACATCGCGGGAGAGTACCACGCCATCCAGCGGGGAAAGGATGGTGGAATTGCGGTACTCCTCTTCTTTTTCGGCCAGCTGCGCTTTCGACTGTGACACCTGCGCCTGTGCCTGCCGCAATTTTGCTGCTGCCGCAATCACGTTGGCCTGGCCCAGCTTCTGCTTGTTGACCGCTAATTCGTAGTTTCTTTGCGCATCGTCCAGGGCGGAGGCTGAGACTACGCCGTCTTTAGCCATTTGCTGAGCGCGTTCGTAGGAGCGCTTGAGCATGGGAACGTCAGGACCTTCGGCGTCGAACTTGGCGCGATCCAGGTCCGCTGCCGTGGCATGGGCGGCTGCTTCCGCTGCTTCCAACGATGCTTTCTGCTGGTTTACCTGCTCCAGGATCTGTTGCTTGTCCAGTTCGGCCAGGAGCTGGCCTTTCTTGACGTGGTCACCGTATTCCACTAGAAGTTTTTCCACAATACCGCTGGCTTTGGACTTGACCTCGACCTTGGTAATGGGCTCAATCTTGCCCGTCGCCACTACGCTCTTGGCCAGGTCTCCGCGTTCCACTTTCGCCAGCTTGGAGGGGTCAATCTTGGTGCTGCTCCGGGTGGCCGCGACCAAGCCCAGGGTAATGAGTACGATGATTGCAACCGCACTGAGAATGTAAAGAAGCCGTTTGCTCTTTTTCTTGCCGTTGCCATTTGCCATGCGGCACACCCCTCAATGAATATGGTTTCGGTTATAAGTGTGGATAGGTCTTGCAAAGTAGAATACGCTGGCTGACGAAGGGAAGTTCCAAGGAAAACATACTTAGAACCGTCAGAACAAAGCAGTTAGACCTCAATTTTGGGCAAAAGAAAGCAAAGTCTAAGAAAGTAATGAACTTTTGTCCCTTTCAGACCCTGGGGGCAGGCGGTATATCATATGGAACACCATGGTTAAGCTGGTCCTGCTGAGGATCATTCTGTTGGTTCTTCTGGTGGCCGCCAATGCCTTCTTCGTTGCCGCGGAGTTCGCCATGGTCAGCATTCGTGACACCCGCATCCAGCAGTTAATCGAACAACGCCGGGTAGGCGCTCGTACGGTGCGGAAGATCCAGCTACGCCTGGATGAGTTCCTGCCCGCGGTCCAATTTGGCGTGACCTTGGCCAGCCTGGGCCTGGGCTGGGTGGGAGAAGGTACCCTGGCTGCGATCTTGCTTCCCTGGGTGGGTAATATCCCCTACGCCCGCCTGTACGCCCATGGGATCGCTGCAACGGTGGCATTCGTGATCATTACCTACCTGCTGGTCATTCTGGGCGAACTAGTGCCTAAGTCCCTGGCGTTGGAGCGGACGGAGCGTGTGGCACTGGCCGTTGCTGGCCCCATGGACGTCTTTATGACCCTGTCCCATCCCTTCCTGGGACTGATGAACGGATCCGCCAACCTGGTGCTCCGTGGCTTCGGGATGCACCTCCGGCGGGAGGGCGGGGCCCATTCTCCAGAGGAGCTGAAACTGATGGTTACGGCGAGCCGTCGCGTAGGTCTGCTCCCGGATGCCGAGGAAACGATGATCCACCATGCCCTGGAGCTGGGAAACCTGACCGTACGCGAGATCATGGTGCCCCGGAACAAGATCTTTTCGCTCTCCGCCGACATGCCTCTGGAAGAGGCCATGGCGAAAGTGGTGGAAGAACAGCACTCCCGCGTGCCTGTCTACGATCCGGAAAAAGGGAAGGAAAATATTATCGGCTTGCTGTATTCCAAGGACCTCTCACGCGTAATGCATACGCGCCTGACCGCCGGTTCATTCCTGGCGCAAAAAGCGACAAGATTGAAGGTCCGCCACATCATGCGGGAAGTGCTGTTTGTGCCCGAAACCAAGACCGCGTCCGACCTGCTGCTGGACTTCCAACAGCGCAAGCGGCATCTGGCCGTGGTGGTGGATGAGTTCGGATCCGTCAGCGGCCTGATCACCGTGGAAGATGTGCTGGAGCAACTGGTGGGTGAGATGGAAGATGAGTTCGATGTCGGCCAGCTTTCCGCCGTGCCTCTGGCATCAGGAGCCGCTGTGCTGGATGGGTCGGCGAACATCCGCGACCTGGAAGTGCAGTATGAAATTGTGCTTCCGCGCGATGAAGGATTTGAGACCCTGGCCGGCTTTGTCATGTCCCAGCTGGGAAAAATTCCCAGAGGCGGAGAAAATTTTGAATACGACGGCCGTCGCTACACCGTATTGCAGATGGAAGGGCACCGCATTGTCCGCATAAAAATTGAGAAACTGAACCAGCCTACTTCGTTGGAACAGGCGATCTGAGTTTCTCTTTCGGCCTTCGCTCACGATGGCAGAAGTAGGCTGTAATCTTCATAATTGAGAGTTTTCTCGCCACCCCGCCCCCTTGTCATCTCGACGGACGGCGAAGGAGCCTTCGGCGACTGAGGCGGATTGGAGAGACCCCGAGGATGTTTTCCCCTGCCGTACCGCGTCAAGGCGTGCTCACGGTTCAGGGAGGCTTCTATTCATTTGCATGTTACGTGGCAACACGATTCTTCAAGCGCCGGAGGCGCGACCAGAAGTTAGCCCAGAGCAAAGCCCTGGGTCAGGATGAGAAGAAGTAGAGCGCCGTAGGTACGACACGTTGTCTTACACCTAGTTTCAGAATGTAATGCACTCGTTTTTCGTACAAAAATCGGCGGAAATCATCCAAGACAAACGAACTCAATCCCGCGAGTGGCCGTCCCCTATACATAGTGGGTGCCTGCGATTTGTCATCTCGACGGACGACGAAGGAGCCTTGCGACTGAGGCGGAGTGGAGAGATCCCGAGAACAATTTGCGGCGCCGGTGCTGCCTCAGGGTGTTCTCTCCAGGTTCTGTCCTCGAAACCGCATTTCCCGGCCCCAGTTCTCAGCCAGGTCCTGCCAACGCGGATTGAATTTCTCAATCAAGGCAATTTTCTTTTCCCGCGCCCAGCGCTTGGCCACCTGCACGTCCTGAAAGCTTTCGTAATGGACCAGGCGATGGCACTGGTATTTCCGGGTGACCCTTCAATGGTGTCGTACTTGTGCTGGTAAATGCGGCGCTCGAAGAATCCGGTGACACCCACGTAAAGAGTTCCCGAACGGCTGGAAAGGATGTAAACCCAGAATTTGTAGTGGAAGCCGTCACGCATGGAAGTCAGAGGATAGCACGCGGCAGCTTGAAGAGAACGCCCTGCATCAGCATGGCAGAGGAAAATGTCTCGGGGTCTCTCCACTCCGCCTCAGTCGCAAGCTCCTTCGTCTTCGGTCGAGATGACAAGGGGTTGGGTGGCGAGAAAACTCTCAATTAGTCTAAGCTTATGGCTCGAGGTCTCTCCGGCAGCACGTATTTTGCTTTGTCCTGGAACGCAACCCGCGCTTTGTCATCTCGACGGACAACGAAGGAGCTTGCGACTGAGGCGGAGTGGAGAGACCCCGAGGATGTTTTCTCCTGTCATGCCGCGTCAAGGCGTTCTCACGATTCAGGGAGTCCTCTTCTATTCATTTGCATCTTAGCTGCTTCCAGAGCAATCAGGACGATACCCTGGGTAGAACTCCCTGATGCGGCATGGCACAGGACAAATCGCCGGGATGGTTCGACTTGCCCTCGCGCCCCTTCGCAAAGCTCAGGGTCGTTCGGCCTGTGCTCACCATGACAGAGGTAAGCTGTAATCTTCATGATTGAGAGTTTTTCTCGCCACCCAACCCCTTGTCATCTCGACCGAAGACGAAGGAGCTTTGCGACTGAGGCGGAGTGGAGAGACCCCGAGGATTTTTCCCCTACCATGCCGCGTCAAGGCATTCTCACAATTCGGGTGTTGCAGGCCGCTCGACCGTGAAAAAACAAATTGTGTATTCTGGACAGAAGGATTCAGCAGCACAATGGGAAAACCAATCAACGATTTCCTGAGCACGCCGATCCCGCCTGAAGTGTGGCACTACACAAATCTCGCCGGTTTTAAGGGCGTCCTTTCGTCGGGACGAATCTGGGCTACTGAGGCACACCACACCACTGATAAAACAGAATTTGTTCACGCACGAGATGTGGCCGCCCGCTATCTTAAGCGGTTGCAGGTTAGGGATGACAGCATGGCGGAGGCTAAGCGGACGGCACAGGAAATTCTGGCCAGCGCATTCGATGACGGATCTCTCTCGCCGTCTCGAGCTGAGATATTCGTCGCCTCATTTAGCGCACAGGATGATCTAAAAAGCCAGTGGATCGAGTTTGCCGACGCAGGACGGGGTGTATCCCTATCTTTTGACTTGCGGCACGTTCGTCCTCCTGATGGGTATGGCTTCGGTGTGACGTTTGCGCCGTGCCTGTACCTTCCAGATGAAAAGGAGCGGATGATCGAGGATGCTCTGTCTGACTGGATCAATACATTTTGCGCGCTTCATAAGAAGACCGGCAGTAAGGAGTGGGCGGCTGAACGGCTCCACTGCTGGCTGACGGTTGATCGGATCTACGAGTTGCCGTTTGACAAAGCCGCTTTCGACGCCAGCAATAAGGAGGAATTTCGCCAGCAACTCCAACAATCACGGACTCAGACTTTGTTTGATTTGCTTCGAATTGCGAGTCATTGCAAAGAATACGCCTTCCATCAGGAAGCGGAATGGCGCCTCGCTCTTCCTCATACTAAGGGAAAACCGATGAAGAGCGTGGAGATCCTGCATCGAGGAGCCAATAACGCAATTCCTTATGTGGCACACAATCTCTTTTTCGACAGGTTGCCCCTCGTTCGCATAAAGGCCGGCCCCATTTGCGAGAGAATGAATGAGATCGAAGATCTTTTGAAGCAGTATGGCTACAATGTTCCCGTTGAAATCTCTAAAATTCCCCTCCGCACCCCGACATCGATCCAACAATAAAGCATAGGCCCGCTCGCCTGCACCGAAACAATTATCCTTTCCGCCTCACAATCTTAACCACACCCACTTAACAAAATTCGTTTCTTCCTCTTTCGCTTCTTTTTCGTTGCATCGTTCCGCGAAATCGGATACATAAACACAGACGGGACTCGCCGTGTTATCAGCACGAACGAGCCCCTGACCACAAATCTCCTTCCATTGAAAGGCGACCTATGGCTACTTCTAAGGGTACACACCCGCGCAAGAAACGTA